>ERZ831634.170-NODE-170-length-86060-cov-55.407534_pt1 | contig 86060 bp, 76 predicted proteins | sample MGYA00519953_ERZ831634 | MGnify/ENA primary metagenome ERZ831634 (study PRJEB31850, sample SAMEA3708718) | human gut metagenome | biome: human gut; feature: human-associated habitat; material: faeces | place: China | collected 2014 ... | reverse complement strand
CGACTGGGACAATTATTTATGAGATTATTTGCTGGATTGCTATAAGAATCTGATGAAACGACCTTTCAAAAAACAGTTGATTTAGAAGTTAACTGTTTTTGAACCTCTTCTCAGACACAAGAACAGCAGATTGCGGGTCTCGAAGCAACCCAAAGAGAAGTCGATGAGTTTATTAACTTGACGGTAGATCGTGATAATTCGGCATCATCCGAAATCTCACGTGTTAAGAAGGACTTTTACAAACAATACTCTTATCTTAAGCCTGACTGCGAAAAGACCGACTGGGAAAAATTTTGCGAAGGTTTGAAAAAGGTCGGTCAGTGGTGTAAAGATCACTGGAAAGAGATCGTTCTGGTAATTGAAATCGTAGTGGCTGTTGTCTGCATTTGTGTTCCTGGCTTACAGGGTATAGGCACTGGCATTCTTATCGGAGCTTTAAAAGGTGCTTTGACCGGTGGCTTGATTGGCGGAATTACCAGTATGCTAACAGGAGGCTCATTCCTAGAAGGATTTGCCCAAGGTGCATTAGATGGTGCCATAATGGGTGGTGCCTTGGGCGGCGTAGGCGGAATCGCCGGCAAATTCATAACCTGCGGTTCTAAATTAGGAAACGCAATCCAGACAACCTCTAAAATCAGCGGTGCCATTTCTAATAGTATGGATGGTTTTGACATGGTATCATTAGGATTGGGGATGATTGATCCTAATAACCCAATCACGGAACTTAACAACAAAATGCATCAGAGCGATGTATACAACAAGTTCCAGATGGGGGTAAGCTTGGTATCTTCGTTCTCAGGTGCTGCTTCTCAGAATATGGCGTGCTTTGTTGCTGGTACATTGGTACTTACAACTGCTGGTCTGCTCGCTATTGAAAAGATAAATCCTGGTGATAAGGTTATTTCAACTGATCCTGATACGCTTGAAACAAGTGAAAAAACTGTCCTTGAAACATATGTCCGCAAGGTGGACAAACTCGTTCATCTTGTAATCAATGGTGAAGAAGTCATCACCACAGACAATCATCCATTTTATGTGCAGGGCAGAGGCTTTATTGAGGCTGGTAGACTCCTTGTGGGTGATAAGCTTGTTAGCGTTAATGGTGATGATTTATTAATCGAAAAGTATAAGATTGAAGAGTTCGAAATATCTGTAAATGTATATAATTTTCAGGTTGAAAACTCATATACATATTTTGTTGGAAGAAATACCGTATGGGTTCACAATACCGAATGTAAAGTTAGTGATAATAGAAGACGACATATTCTTGAAGGCGAAGGTCCAGATGATCCTGGGCACGGTCCAAATCGCGGATTTGGCAATAGTGCTTTTCCAGATACTTGGTCCGATGATAATGCTATTAAGGCTGTCGAAGATGTTGCGAATAGTCCAAAATCAATTTGGCAACAAGCTACAGGTCCAGGAAGTGGTCGAAATGCACCGAAAACTATTGGTGGCCCAGATCCAAACGCTCCTCTTACCACAAGAAATGGTAGACCAGTTAGATTTACTGTTGAAGGACAAAACCATAGTTTAGATATTAGAGTGATTGTTGAACCAGGCGGTGAAGGGATAGTAACTGGCTTTCCTATTAATCGCTAATTATGAGAGGAGATTAAAATGGTAAAAGACGCATATGATATGTTCTTCAAAAATATCTCTATGCAATTTCATGACGACTCTCTTGTGAATGCTCTTGTGGAAGATGCTGAAGAACTGGCGAAATATGGAGAAAAACGGGTGGCTCTTGAAAATTTTTTGGAGAACGTTTTAGCTAATGAGGTTACGATTTCAAAAGAAGCTGTCACTTTAGCAGAAAAAGCATTCAGTGATGCTCCAAATGATTATGATATAGAGCTAATAAACGAACTGAAAAAAACCGATGTTACGTAAGGGGATGATTTGGATGCCAATGGACAAAAAAGATCAACTTGCAGAATTAATTTCAAATGCGGAAACTTCCTTTTATAATGGGCAATTACAAGAGGCGTTCAGTCTTTCTTTATCAGCTATAAAACTCGATGAGAACTGTAACATATCAAAGCTCCCGGCAGAGCTCCAATCATGTCAAGGTATATAGCGGAAATGCTGTCAGAAATTACAAATCACGTTATGGGAAAGGCATTCGGTCAACTTATACGGTGCTGCAGATTAAGCCGGATTCACCGGTCAATGGTGCCAATGTGTTCTGGTATGAGGGAAATTGCAGCATTCTGGGCAGTAAGAATGTTTATATAGGCTATAATGATAATTCCATGTCGGTCTTATCACAGTTTGAACTGGTGATGACGGCCATAAGCGGTGCATTTTTATTATTGCATGCAGTTTCAGCACTATTGCTCAGTAAGAAAAATCCATATGGCGGGAAGCTTTTCTGGTTCTTTAAATTTTGACTGGTCCTGTAGTTTATCTTTTGTTTGGATATTTTATTATGTTCGCATGGTTAGCCATAATGATAACCGCAATGATTCTGCTTCGAAAAAATAAGGCAAATTTTCTATCTTTTATAATACCGTGGTTCGTGGGATTCGTTGGATGTTTGGTAGTAGTGTTTGTAATACTTTGATTTTCAACGATTATAAAATATGAATCCGACATGATGATGAAATTGTAAGGAAAGCTGAAAGATAATGGGGAAATACAAAAGTAAAGTATTAAAGAGAACATGTAAAAGGTGTATGATTGCGGTGCTTATAACGGCTATCCCCGGAATCATTGCCGGACTTTTTAACAGATGGCTTTTTTTAGCTGCTCTCTTTGCAATTATTCCTATCATCTATTTGGTCAATCGGTTTTTCGTGATTATAAAATGGAATCTGGTCGAGGGGATCATCGAAGATGTAACGTTAGTTAATGATTTTAACCAGCCCTATACCGAAGCTCATATTATATTTAAGACAAAAGATAATATGGAACATGAGTGCCGTTTCACGATCGGGCATTATGGAGATTACGAAGAAGGAATAGAACCAGAGTTAGAGAATATGCTTCAAAGTGACAAAGAGTTATTTATGAAGAAGAAAGTCCCGGTTTTTTATTCTCCAAAAGATGTTAACAGATGTATAGTGTATTTAGAAGATTCACAATGAATATAAAATGCTATCAAGCGTTTTTGAAACCAAGAAATTGGTATTTGTTAGGAAAGGAACTTTATTTATGACAGCTGAAACAGAGGCAATAAAAGTACAAATTCTTTCAACAGGAAACGCTGAAATATTGCTTGAGGAAAACGATTTTCTGATTGTAAAATGGATAAAACCGGAAATAAAATATAGTATGGCAGCATATCAATACGGGAAAACAGGAATGGCTAACAACTATCCATGGGAATGTAGTTTGACGGAGGAACAAGTCGCATTTTTTCTGGAACATATCAATGCAGCTGTCGAGTATTTTAAATCAAAACATCATTATTTCCATCTTGAGGTTAATGAAGTCTCCTACGAGAATATTGTTTCTATTGATGAGCATGGAATAAAATTTAGTAATTTGCATTGGTTGACATACAAAGAATGTACTATAAATTTCAAACGGAAATATCCCAACAGTAGAGAAAACTGTATCGGAGAAAGAAATATCACTGCCGAACCGCCATATATCGAATTGTATAGCACATACGCACATACTAAAATATTGTTTAATAAAAAAGGATTATTTTGGAAAAATAAAAACATGATAGATTTTCATAATTTGCAAAGACATATCAACGAGTTTGGCTATACAACTCTTGATTTAAGTTAAGAACAATTTTATCATTTATCTAACTGATAATTTCAAGTTTAGAGGAATGATATATGAAAAGAACGACGATTACAATAATAGATATTATTGCGTATTTAGTAAATGACTTACTTGCATGGTTCATCGTAATATGGTTTGATCTGACTGGATATGATAATAAGTTCCAAAATATAAGATTGCATTGGCTGATTTTGATAATTGGAATAATACATATTATTGCAACAACGATTTGCTGCATGTTTTTCTATAAGAAAGCGAGGACAAAGTATAAGATTCAAATTGGAAGCAAGCTGTTCGCATTCAATGAGATTATGACATTATTGCCTTATTTGTATTTAATGTTCACTTGGATTATCATATAACTCGGAATTTACGGAGGAAAATAGTAATGGCACTGTTCCTACTGATTACATATATAGCGACTTTAATATTTCAAATAATATTATTTGTGATATCCATTCGCAAGAAAACAAAAAAACTTTGGCGGATATTGTTTTGTACTGTATAAGTTTCCTGATTTCTATATGCAGTTATATTGCAATTTCAAATAAACAAACTTAATTTGAGGTATTCCACTTGTGTGTTTATTTGAGTTCTTTGAATGAGCTTAAATATTATGTTAATATTTTAAAGAAGTTGGCATGTAGATGAGTAGAAAGATAAATCGGGAGTTGCCGCTGCGGTGCTATTCGTTACATGGAATCCATCTTCTGCCAGCATGTTAAAGTACTTTGATATCCTCAGCATACATTGACAGACATTTAGTTAGGGAATAAAATAAAAAGATAGTATACAGGATATGTCATGTATTGCCCAGGCAGCTACTGTATAAAGACTGTAAGTTACCGCCGGTACTTAGATGGCGTTCTTTGGCATCTTATGTTCCGCTGCGGTAATTTCCAAGCGGAAGCGGGTCTGCATACAGTAACTGCAGGGCAGGCAATAATATAGACATAGAAAGGATTCCCCCATGAAGTGGACAAAATTCAAAGTGAAAACCATAACCGATGCCGAGGACATCATCATTTCCTCTCTGTATGATTTAGGGCTGGAGGGCGCGCAGATTGAGGACAAGGTGCCGCTTACCGCTCTGGAAAAGGAGCAGATGTTTGTGGACATCCTGCCGGAGGGACCTGCGGATGACGGCATTGCGTACTTAAGCTTTTTTGTGGAAGAAAAAGAGGACGGCGGACTGACGCTGAACGGCGAAGATACCACCGTGGACGCCATTCTTTCCATGGTAAAGGAAGAACTGGACAGCCTGAGGCAGTTCATGGACATCGGTGAAGGCAGCATCACCGTGGATGAAACCGAGGACATTGACTGGATAAACAACTGGAAGCAGTATTTCCACCAGTTCTACATAGACGATATTCTGGTTATTCCTTCCTGGGAAGAAGTGGAAGTAAAGGATAAGGACAAGTTAGTGCTGCACATTGACCCCGGTACGGCTTTCGGCACCGGTATGCATGAAACTACGCAGCTCTGCATCCGCCAGTTGAAAAAGTATGTGACACCGGAGACAAATCTCCTGGATGTGGGGACCGGAAGCGGCATTTTAGCCATTCTTTCCCTGATGTTCGGGGCAAAGAATGCCGTAGGTACGGACCTTGACATCTGCGCCGTGGATGCGGTGCGGGAAAACTGCGAAAGCAACGGCATTGACCCTGCCAACTTTGAAATGATGATTGGCAACATCATCACGGATAAGGAAATTCAGGACAGAGTGGGCTATGACTGCTACGACATCGTAGTGGCAAATATTTTGGCGGATGTGCTGGTGCCTCTGACCCCGGTGATTGTGAACCAGTTAAAGAAGGGCGGCATTTACATTACCTCCGGTATCATTGACGACAAGGAGCAGACCGTAGTGGATGCGGTGAAGGCAGCCGGCTTAGAGGTTCTTGACGTTACCTACCAGGGCGAATGGGTCAGCGTTACCGCCAGAAAAAATTAAGGAAATTCAAATTCATGTTATGAGGGAGGACACAAATGGGAAACATTAAAAAAGTAATGGAAAAAACAGCTCCGGCATTGGGCCTCAAATACGATGCCAAAAGACTGGTGGTTTACGGCAATCACAGAGGATTTACCACCGTCATCCAGCTTTTACAGCAATCCAACAACGTGCCGAAGGTCTGGATAAGCCTGATGGCGGCAACCGCACAGGGAACACCGCTCAGCGGCTTTGAAATCCAGAATCTGCCCATGCCGAAGGGCGTGGAAGTGTCTGTGGCACAGTACAGTATCGGCATTTCCGTACCCTTAAAGGGGAATAATGATGCCATAACGGGAAATATTACCACCGCACTCCGTACCGTTTTGGATTATGTAATGGCACAGGGCGGCGTAAACTGCGATGAAAACGGTATGCCCAATATGACGGAGGTATGGCGTGCCAAAGGAAACTACATGATTTTAAGCCCCGAAGGAGCGGTTTCCCTGCGCAACCGCATGAGCATGGAGGCTTCCGCCCTTGCCATGAAGAAGGAAAACTATGTGCTGGGTATTTTAGGCGCACTGGCAGGTTCCGTGGTAGGAGCTTTGGTTATTTTCCTGATTGCCAGACTGGGTTATGTTTCCATGTGGGCAGGCGTGCTGCTCGGACTTGCGGTTATTTTCGGTTATAAAAAGCTGGCAGGCAAGATGTCCGTAGCGGGTCTTGTTATCTGTGCGGTTATTTCTCTTGCCATGACCTATGTGGCATTCCTGTTTGACTGCGCCACCACCCTGTACCTGGCATGGGAAGGTGTGCTTTCCTTCGGAGAATGTCTGGTGGACCAGAAATTCTATTATGATTTAGCCGGAGCAAGCGGTGGCTATTACGGTAATCTGGTGCTGATGATGCTGTTCAGTATGGGCGGCGCCATCGGTTACGGCGTAGTCCAGTATCAGGGTCAGAAGGATGAGCGGGAGATATACCGCTTAAATTAAGTCCGGCAGAATGAGGAAACAGACATGTATCATTTTTTCGTGGAACCGTCCCAGATACATACAAATGACAATACTGTCGTTATTCTGGGCAGCGATGTGAATCATATTAAAAACGTACTGCGCATGAAGCCCGGGGAAGAAATTGCCGTCAGCAACGGCGGGGACGGCAGGGAATACCGCTGCGGCATTAAAGAACTGAATGAGGAGAGCATCCTCTGCGAACTTCGCTTCATAAAAGAAGACGGCGTGGAGCTTCCGTCAAGAGTCCACCTTTATCAGGGACTTCCCAAGGCGGACAAGATGGAACTTATCATCCAGAAAACCGTGGAGCTCGGCGTAGCGGAAATCATTCCGGTAGCCATGAAGCGCTGCGTGGTGAAGCTGGATGATAAAAAGGGCAGACAGAAAACGGAGCGCTGGCAGGCAATTGCGGAAGCAGCCGCCAAGCAGAGCAAGCGCGGCATCATTCCCGTTGTAAGGGAGCCGATTTCCTTTGCGGAAGCAGTAAAAGAGGCATCCGATATGGAAGTAAAGCTTCTGCCCTATGAGCTGGCGGAGGGCATGGGCGCCACCAGAAAAATTCTGGAAAATCTGTCGAAGGGCGCCGATATTGCGGTGTTTATAGGACCTGAGGGTGGATTTGCGCCGGAGGAAGCGGAGGCAGCAAAGGCAGCAGGCATAGAACCTGTTACCCTCGGAAAGCGTATTTTGCGCACCGAAACCGCAGGACTTACCGTCATGGCGTGGATAATGTATCAGCTGGAAGAAGAATAGCATATATTGTTATATAGGACGGAAAAAGGAGAAAAACCATGGAAGTATACCTGGATAACTCGGCTACCACAAGGACTTTCCCGGAAGTGGCGGAACTGATGTCAAAAATCATGTGTGAAGATTACGGCAATCCCTCGAGCATGCATAACAAGGGTGTGCAGGCAGAGAGATATGTCCGGTATGGAAGAGAGACGCTTGCCAAAATTCTGAAGGTAAATGAAAAAGAAATTTATTTCACTTCCGGCGGAACGGAGTCGGATAATCTGGCACTGATAGGCTGTGCCATGGCAAATTACAGAGCGGGAAAGCATCTGATTACCACGAAAATCGAACATCCGGCCATTTTACAGACGATGCATTATTTAGAGGACCAGGGATTTGAAGTGATATATCTGTCAGTTAACGACAAGGGACAGATTTCCTTACAGGAACTGCAGAATGCCATGCGGAAAGATACCATTTTAGTATCTATAATGCACACCAACAATGAAATCGGCGCTGTGGAGCCGATTGCGGAAGCGGGCAGACTCATTAAGAGCACGAACCCTTCCACCCTGTTCCATGTGGATGCGGTGCAGGGCTTCGGCAAATACCGCATTTACCCAAAACGTATGGGTATTGATCTCTTGTCCGTAAGCGGTCACAAAATTCACGGACCCAAGGGCATCGGTTTCCTGTATATCGGAGAAAAAGTAAAAATCCACAACATTATTTACGGCGGCGGCCAGCAGAAAAACCTGCGTTCCGGTACCGAAAACGTGCCCGGCATTGCGGGCATGGCAAAGGCGGCAGAAATGCTTTACAACCATCTGGAAGAGGATGCGGAAAGACTTTACAGCCTGAAAGATTATTTCTGCGAGGGACTCCGGAAAATTCCCGACATCCGAATCAACAACCCGGAGGGCATGGAGGGCGCACCCCATATTGTCAGCCTTTCCGTAGCGGGAGTCCGCAGCGAGGTGCTTCTGCATGCGCTGGAGGATAAGGGGATTTATGTATCGGCGGGCAGCGCCTGCTCCTCCAATAAACCTCATACCGCAGGTTCGGCAACCATGAAAGCGATTAAGCTTCCGGAGGAGTTTTTGGACTCCACACTGCGTTTCAGCATGTCGGTCTACACCACCCGGGAAGAATTGGACTATACATTGCAGGTAATGTATGATATTATCCCTATGTTGCGAAAATACACGAGACACTGATATGTGCCGGAAAAACACCGTTTTTTGAAAACGAGAGGAGATATATGTATAAAGCATTTTTGATAAAGTACGCCGAAATCGGTGTAAAAGGAAAGAACAGATATTTATTTGAAGATGCGCTGGCAAACCAGATTAAATATGCCCTGAAAAAATGTGACGGAGAATTTCAGGTAAGAAAGACCCAGGGCAGAATTTATGTGGATGCCATGACGGATTTTGACTTTGAGGACACGGTGGAGCATCTGCAGCGTGTATTCGGTATTTCTGCCATCTGTCCTGTTGTTTACGTGGAGGATGAAGGCTTTGAAAAGCTTTGCCAGGATGTCATTGCCTTTTTGGACAGTGTATATCCCGACAAAAACAAGACCTTTAAGGTCAACGCCAGAAGAGCCAGAAAAAATTATCCGAAGGATTCCATGACCATTAATATGGATCTGGGAGAAGCCATCCTCAATGCGTTTCCCGAAATGCACGTGGATGTGCATAAGCCCGAAATTATGCTGAATGTGGAAATCCGCGAGAAGATTTATATTTATTCCGAAACAATTCCGGGACCCGGAGGCATGCCCGTGGGTACGGGCGGAAAGGCGATGCTGCTGTTATCCGGCGGTATCGACTCTCCGGTAGCCGGTTATATGATTGCCAAGAGAGGCGTCAAGATAGATGCGGTTTATTTCAATGCGCCGCCCTACACCAGCGAGAGAGCAAAGCAGAAGGTCATCGACCTTGCCAAAATCGTGTCCCGCTACACCGGCCCGATTTACCTGCATATCATCAACTTTACGGATATCCAGCTGTACATCTATGAAAAGTGTCCGCATGAGGAGCTGACCATTATCATGCGCCGCTATATGATGAAGATTGCGGAAAAGATTGCACAGGAAACAGAGTGCCTGGGACTCATTACCGGCGAAAGCATCGGCCAGGTGGCATCCCAGACCATGCAGAGCTTAGCAGCAACCAACGAGGTATGCGAACTGCCGGTTTACAGACCTTTAATTGCGTTTGACAAACTGGACATCATTGATATTTCCGAAAAAATCGGTACTTATGAAACATCCATTCTGCCGTATGAGGACTGCTGCACCATATTTGTGGCAAAGCATCCCGTTACCAAGCCGAACTTAAAGATTATCAAGAGGCATGAGGAAAATCTGGCGGAAAAGATTGATGAATTAGTAGATACCGCCTTAAAGACGGACGAGCTTATCATTGTAAGTGAGAATATGTAGCAAAAAAAGAACACCTGGTTATTCACACAGGTGTTCTGCTTTTCCGTTCTGTTCATGCTGCCAAAGGCAACCGGTTGAAACGATGAAGCCAATTAGATTATGTAGGGCTTTAATACTGCCATAACATCATCGATGTTTTCCTCTGCATGGATATTTAAGTCGATGGGCTTAGAAAGGTCTAAGCTGAAGATACCCATGATAGATTTAGCGTCGATTACGTATCTGCCGGAAACCAGGTCAAAGTCGTAATCAAACTTGGTAACATCATTTACAAAAGATTTTACTTTGTCAATTGAGTTTAAAGAAATCTGAACAGTTTTCATTGTTATTACCTCCTTACGTGTTTCATACCTTCGTTATCATCTTACTAATAACAAGAAGAAAAGTCAATCATAAAACATTACAAATTTTGAGAGGAATCTGTATGAAAAGAGCAGCATTACACAACCTCGGATGCAAGGTTAATGCGTATGAACTGGATATTATGCAACAAAACCTACAAGAAAAAGGGTATACTATTGTATCATTTGATGAAATGGCGGACATTTATATCGTAAATACCTGCACGGTCACGAATATTGCGGACCGGAAGAGCAGACAGATGCTGCATCAGGCAAAGAAGCGCAATCCTGAGGCTATTGTGGTGGCTGTGGGCTGTTATGTGCAGACGGCGGATGAGGAAGCCCTGCGGGAACAGGGAATAGACCTTGCCATCGGCAACAACCGCAAAAAGGATTTAGTCCCCATTTTAGAGAAGTTCATGGCGGAGCACAGGCAGGAAGAGGACGCTGTCATTGACGTGAATGCGTCCTGCGATTACGAGGAAATGACCTTAAAGCACACGGCGGAGCACACCCGTGCCTACATTAAAATCCAGGACGGCTGCAACCAGTTCTGCTCCTACTGCATCATTCCCTATGCCAGAGGAAGGGTGCGCAGCAGACGCTACGAGGACATCTGCCGGGAAATGGAAGGTCTGGCGCAGAGCGGCTATAAGGAAGTGGTGCTGACCGGCATCCACATCAGCTCCTACGGCATTGATTTTTCCAAAGAAGCCTGGGAACAGGGCGAAACGGAAGTAAAGGTAAGGGACGACGGCAGAAGGGATTATACCGGAGAATCCAAGCTGATTGATCTGCTGGAAAAACTGCAGGACATTGAAGGGATTGAGCGTATCCGCATCGGTTCCTTAGAGCCCCGTATCATGACGGAGAAAAATGTGAAGCGGCTGGCTTCGATAGAAAAACTCTGCCCCCATTTCCACCTTTCCCTGCAGAGCGGTTGTGACGAAACCTTAAGGAGAATGAATAGACACTATACAACCGGTGAATACTTGGAAGGAACCAAAAGACTTCGGGAAGCATTTGCCCATCCTGCCATTACCACGGATGTCATTGTGGGATTTCCGGGAGAAACGGAAGAGGAATTTGCAAAGACCTGCGGCTTTTTAAGGGAAGCGGACCTTTACGAAATGCATATTTTCAAGTATTCCAGGAGAAAGGGAACGGTGGCGGCAGGCATGCCGGACCAGATACCGGGACCCGTGCAGACAAAAAGAAGCGCCGAGCTGCTTGCCATGGAAAAGGAGCTGTCGAAAAGATACCGGGAGTACTACATAGGAAAGGAAATACCGGTGCTTTTTGAAGAAGAAAAAGAAATCGGCGGCATCCGTTACCAGATGGGACACAGCCGGGAATATGTGAAGGTGGCAAAGAAAACGGAAGAAAACCTTTCCAACCGGATTTTGTCGGGAAAAATCGTGGATTTTCTGCAGGAAGATATTCTGCTCATGCAGTAAGAGGATTGCTATTTGATGTAATCGCAGGTTGAATTTTTTGACAAGTTGGGTTAATATAAGTAATAAGTCGTAATAAACCAAAAAATGAACGATAGATAAACATAAGTAAAAACATAAAGATAGAAAATCCGGTGAAAGTGAGGTAAGAAATATGCAGGAACAGGATTTGGGAAATACACAATTTTTTAATGTAGAGTCAGAATTGGAAACCGGCGTAAAGGTTGTTCTGTATACAGTGTACGAAGCATTGGTGGAAAAAGGCTACAACCCCGTAAATCAGATTGTGGGTTATATCATGAGCGGTGACCCGACTTACATTACCTGCCACAAGAATGCCAGAAGCATGATTATGAAGGTGGAGCGTGACGAACTGGTGGAAGAGCTTTTAGCTGACTACATCCACAACAACCACTGGCAGCAGTAAAGGAGAAGCACATGCGTATAATGGGGCTTGATTTTGGCTCAAAGACTGTGGGTGTGGCTATCAGCGACCCGCTGCTTATCACTGCACAGGGCATTGAAATTATCCGCCGCAAGGAGGAAAATAAGCTTCGCCAGACACTGGCAAGGATTGAAGAGCTGATTGTAGAATACGGCGTGGAAGAAATTGTTTTGGGTTATCCCAAAAACATGAACAATACAGAGGGAGTCAGGGTGGAGCTCACAAAGGAGTTTCAGGATAAATTAGAGAGAAGAACCGGACTTCCTGTTTATCTGTGGGATGAAAGACTTACCACGGTAGCTGCGGATAAGGCCATGATGGAAGCGGGCATCCGCAGGGAAGAACGGAAAGAACACGTAGACAGGATTGCGGCATGCTTTATTTTACAGGGATATCTGGATAAGAGAGCAGCAGGTCTGTAAATAAGGAGAACTTAAGTGGAAAAGATTACATTCACTCCCGACGGAGCAGACGGAGAAGCAGTAGATTTTTATGTATTGGAACAGACCAGAATAGGCGGTATTAATTATATTCTGGTGACAGAGGAAGAAGAAGGGGACGGAGAAGCCCTGATTTTAAAAGACCTTTCCGCAGACGGAGAGGCTGAGAGTATTTATGCCATTGTAGAGGACGAGAAAGAGTTAGCGGCGATTGCGGACGTTTTCTCCGATATGATGGATGATGTTACCTTGGAGTAACATTTTACGGACAGGTAAAAAGTTTCAAGGAGTCAGACGGAGCGGTCACTCCCTAAACTTTAAATAGAAAACGGGCAAGACGGCAGTAGCCACAGGTGCCGGTAACGGATTTTTCATGGGGACTCGGGAAATGTTCATGAAAAACAGGACGAAAGCACCGGAAGGGAGTATTGCGGTCTGCCTTTGCATGGAGGTAAATTGATTGAAGAAAAAAGAGAATACAGCAGCTTCCAAGCTGAAAATCATCCCTTTGGGCGGCCTGGAGCAAATCGGTATGAACATTACTGCCTTTGAGTACGAAGACAGTATCGTTGTGGTGGACTGCGGTCTGTCCTTCCCGGAGGATGATATGCTGGGTATTGACCTTGTTATCCCGGACACCACATATCTGGAAAACAATCTGGACAAGGTAAAGGGCTTTGTCATTACCCACGGACATGAGGACCATATCGGCGCCCTGCCTTATGTGCTGCGTAAGGTCAGTGTGCCTATTTATGCCACAAAGCTGACCATGGGTATTATCGAAAACAAATTAAAAGAACACAACTTAGAGAAGAGCACCAAGAGAAAGGTTGTTAAATTCGGCCAGTCCATCAATTTGGGCCAGTTCCGTATCGAATTTATCAAGACCAACCACAGTATTGTGGATGCGGCAGCCCTTGCCATTTATTCCCCGGCGGGCGTTGTGGTGCACACCGGCGACTTTAAGGTGGACTACACACCGGTATTCGGCGATGCTATCGACTTGCAGCGTTTTGCGGAAATCGGCAAAAAGGGTGTACTTGCCCTGATGTGTGACTCCACCAATGCGGAGCGTCCCGGCTTTACTCCTTCCGAAAAGACCGTGGGTAAAACCTTTGATACCCTGTTTGCCGACCATAAAAATACCCGAATTTTTGTGGCAACCTTCGCATCCAATGTGGACCGTGTGCAGCAGATTATCAATACGGCATACAAGTTCGGCAGAAAAGTAGTGGTGGAAGGCAGAAGCATGGTGAGCATCATCGACACCGCTTCCAAATTAGGCTACCTGAATATACCGGACAAGACTCTTATCGATGTAGACCAGTTGAAGAATTATCCCGACGAGCAGCAGGTTATCATCACCACCGGCAGCCAGGGCGAAAGCATGGCGGCGCTTTCCCGTATGGCGTCCAACATGCACAAGAAGATTACCATCGGAGCGGGAGATACGGTTATCTTTTCCTCCAATCCCATTCCGGGCAATGAAAAAGCCGTTACCAAGGTTATTAACGAACTTTTCCGTAAGGGTGCGGATGTTATTTTCCAGGATACCCATGTATCCGGACATGCCTGTCAGGAAGAGATTAAGCTGATTTATACACTGGTGAAACCGAAGTACGCCATTCCGGTGCACGGAGAATACAAGCACCTGCGTGCCCAGGCAAAAATCGCAGAAAACTTAGGCATTCCCAAGGATGATATTTTCATTCTTTCTTCCGGCGATGTGCTGGAGGTGTCCGAGGAGAAGGCAAGGGTTACCGGAAAGGTGCCGGTCGGTTCCATTCTGGTAGACGGACTCGGTGTAGGAGACGTCGGCAACATTGTGCTCCGCGACAGGCAGCATCTGGCGGAAGACGGTATCCTGATTGTGGTTATGGCACTGGACAGAGTGGACGGCTACTTAGTATCCGGTCCCGACATTGTTTCCAGAGGCTTTGTTTACGTCAGAGAGTCCGACGAACTGATGGACGAGGCAAGACAGCTTGTAAACGATACACTCGAAGAGCTGCTTGACAAGGGTGTTACCGACTGGGGTAAATTGAAGACGGCAACCAAGGATGTATTGTCCGATTACGTCTGGAAAAAGACCAAGAGAAGCCCCATGATTTTACCGATTATCATGGAAGTTTAGTAGGAAGGGTGGAGAACAGTGACAAACCTGGAGGAAGCGGTAGCAAATCTTCTTGCTGCCATAAAGAATACAGAAGAATACCGGGAATACAGCATGCAAAAGGAGAAGGTTGCCAAATTTCCGGAGCTTAAGGCACAGCTTGACGACTTCAGAAAGAAGAGCTTTGAGCTGCAGAGCCGTACCGACAGCCGGGAGCTTTTCGATAAAATCGAAGAATTCCAGCAGGAAAAGGAAGATTTGATTGAAGACCCGCTGGCTGAGGATTTTCTGGCAGCGGAATTGAACTTCTGCCGTATGATTCAGGAAGTGGAGCTGGACCTTACGGACGGTCTCGATTTTATGTAACAGGGAGGAAGACCCATGAGTACCAGACAAATGGTAATGGCGGTAGTAAGCGCCATATTAAAAGTGGCAATCGCGGTAGCGGCGGTTGTGATTATCTACAAAGGGGCGGTAATTGCCTACAATTACGGCTACCGTGTGTTTAAGGAAGAGCCGGTGGCGGAAGCACCCGGTGTGGACATTCAGGTAGATATCACCATTGGAAAAAGCACAATGGACATAGGACAAATTCTTGAGGATAAGGGCCTTATTCGCGATGCCAAATTGTTTTATATCCAGAATCTGTTGTCCCATTACAAGGATAAGCTGCAGCCGGGTACTTATGTTTTGAACACGTCCATGACCATGGAAGAAATGATGGAAATTATGTCCGTCGTACCCGAGACGACGGATGAAACCGATGCCTCCGAGGATACCACGGGAGGTGCGGAAGATGACGGTACCGTTGGCGGAGCCGAGGACGAAGGTGCCGGCGGTGCGGAAGAGGATGGTACTGTTGGCGGAGCCGAGGACGAAGGTGACGGCGGCGCAGAAGAGGATGGTACTGTTGGCGGAGCCGAAGATGACAATGCCGGTGCAGGAGATGCCGGCGCCGGAGAATAGTAATGATAAATGATGAAAGAATGGTTGCCTTTATTAATTCATTTGATAAAGGCAATACGTCGTTTTTAAACCAGATAGAAAAAGAAGCAAGAGCGGATGCCGTGCCCATTATCCGCACGGAAACCCAGACACTTCTTCGCTTTCTCATGGCGGCGCACCGCCCCATGGAGATTTTGGAGGTGGGAACGGCAGTTGGATTCTCTGCCCTTCTGATGCAGGAATACGCACCGGCGGGCGCTCATGTGACCACCATAGAAAAATACGAAAAACGTATCCCCATCGCCCGGGAGAATTTTAAGCGGGCAGGAAAGGAAGATGCCATCACCTTCCTGTGTGGCGATGCTACGGAAATACTGAAAGAACTGCAGGGCGAATACGATTTTATTTTCATGGATGCCGCCAAGGCGCAGTACATTCATTTCCTGCCGGAGGTTACACGTCTGCTCAAAAAAGGCGGTCTTCTGGTATCGGACAATGTACTGCAGGACGGTGATGTGCTGGAATCCCGGTTTGCCGTGACCAGACGCAACCGCACCATACATGCCAGAATGCGGGAGTACCTGTATGCCCTGACTCACCATGAGCAGCTCGAAACCGTGATTCTGCCGGTGGGCGACGGCGTATCCATCAGTACCAAAGTGGTGTAGGAAAATTTATGCATGTGTAAGGCGGAGTCGCATATGCACAAATCATATTGATAGAAAGCAGCAGTTTTGTGCCGGAAGCGGCATGGTATAGAAAGGGTCAGATTTATGAGAAAACCGGAACTACTTATCCCGGCGAGTAGCCTGGAGGTTTTGAAAACAGCGGTCAGCTTTGGAGCGGATGCCGTTTATATCGGCGGAGAGGCGTTTGGTCTGCGTGCCAAGGCGAGAAATTTCTCCATGGAAGAGATGGCGGAGGGCATTGCATTTGCCCATGCCCATAGTGTAAAGGTTTATGTGACTGCCAATATTTTAGCCCATAACGGTGACTTAAATGGCGCAAGAACCTATTTTGAGGAGCTGAAAAACTTAAAGCCGGACGCCCCGGATGCGCTGATTATTTCCGACCCCGGCATGTATACCATTGCCAAGGAGGTCTGTCCCGAAATCGAAAGGCATATTTCCACCCAGGCTAACAACACCAATTATCTGACCTACCGTTTCTGGTGGGAGCAGGGGGCAAAGCGTGTGGTTTCCGCCAGGGAACTTTCCTTACGGGAAATCAAGGAAATCCGGGAAAACATTCCGGAAGAAATGGAAATTGAGAGCTTTGTGCACGGCGCCATGTGTATTTCCTACTCCGGACGCTGCCTGCTCAGCAATTATTTCACGGGAAGAGATGCCAACAAGGGTGCCTGCACCCATCCCTGCCGCTGGAAATATGCGGTGGTGGAGGAAACCAGACCCGGCGAGTACATGCCCGTTTACGAAAACGAAAGAGGCACCTATATTTTTAACTCCAAGGATTTGTGCATGATTGAGCACATTCCGGAAATGGTGGATGCCGGCATTGACAGCCTGAAAATCGAGGGCCGCATGAAAACGGCGCTGTATGTGGCAACGGTAGCCCGGACTTACCGGAAAGCCATCGACGATTATTTTACCTCCGAGGAGCTTTACCGCAGCCATATGGACTGGTACAAGGAGGAAATTTCCAAGTGCACCTACAGACAGTTCACCACCGGTTTTTATTTTGGAAAACCTGATGAAAATACCCAGATATATGATAACAACACCTATGTGAACGAGTATATTTATTTAGGAATGATTGAGGAGGCAAAACCCGAAAAAAGGCTGGTGCGCATTACCCAGCGGAACAAGTTCTGCGTGGGTGATACCATAGAGATCATGAAGCCCTCCGGCGAAAATGTAGAAGTGAAAGTCGAGGAAATGTTTGACGGAGAGGGCAATGCGGTGGAAAGCGCGCCCCATCCCCAGCAGGAAATCTGGCTCCGCTTAAGCGTGATGCCGGATGTGCAGGACATTCTCCGCGTGGGTAACCGCAAGGATGCCATGCCGGAATAAAGCAAAACGGTTTGGCGTGCCGCGCAGGAATTCGGAGCACATTAAGAATTTCACCTTGCTTTTTTCAGTAAAGTAAGATAATGTGAAAGACAGAGTATAAGAAAAGTACACCCTGAGGGTCCCTTTACACAGGATGGCTTCAAAGTTGTAAGTCTCGAAAGGAATAAATACTTTATGAGTGAAATGATTAACTTAGAGGATTTATTTGCCAGCAAGGTTTTTACACTCGGCAAAATGAAGGAAAGACTTCCCAAGTATGTATATAAGGAAGTCATTAACGTTATGGAAAACGGCGGAGAGCTTTCTCTTGCCACAGCGGATGTGGTTGCCAAAGCCATGAAGGACTGGGCTGTTGAAAACGGCGCCACCCATTACACCCACTGGTTCCAGCCCCTTACCGGCATCACCGCAGAAAAACATGACGCATTTGTCAGCCATCCCGACAAGGACGGACATATGCTTCTGGAATTTTCCGGTAAAGAATTAATCAAAGGCGAAGCGGACGGTTCTTCCTTCCCTTCCGGCGGACTTCGTGCCACCTTTGAAGCAAGAGGCTATACCACATGGGATATCACTTCTCCCGCTTTCTTAAAAGAAGACGCGACCGGCGTTATTCTCTGTATTCCCACCGCATTCTGCTCCTATAAGGGCGAAGCGTTGGACAAAAAGACCCCGCTTCTCCGTTCCATGGAAGCCATCAGCGAGCAGGCACTCCGAATTGTGCATCTGTTCGGCAATACCGCAGCGACCAAGGTTGTGCCTTCCGTTGGCGCAGAGCAGGAATATTTCTTAGTGGATAAGCAGAAATATTTACAGAGAGATGACCTTATTTTTTCCGGCAGGACCTTATTTGGCGCACCCGCACCCAAGGGGCAGGAGCTGGAGGACCACTACTACGGCACCATCCGCGAGCGCATCGGTGCTTACATGAAGGATTTGAATATCGAACTCTGGAAGCTTGGCGTTACCGCCAAGACCCAGCACAACGAAGTGGCTCCCGCACAGCACGAACTGGCGCCCATTTATGAAACCGCCAATATCGCGGTTGACCACAACCAGCTTGTGATGGAAACCATGAAAAAAGTGGCTGACAGACACGGCATGACCTGCCTGCTCCACGAAAAGCCTTTCGCCGGTGTCAACGGTTCCGGTAAGCATGACAACTGGTCACTTACTACCGACAATGGTGTCAATTTACTTGACCCAGGCGAAACACCCAACGAAAATATCCAGTTTTTACTGGTTCTTGCCTGCATCTTAAAGGCAGTAGATACCCACGCAGACCTGCTCCGCCAGAGCGCTTCCGATGTCGGAAACGACCACAGACTGGGGGCAAACGAAGCACCGCCTGCCATTATTTCCGTATTCTTAGGCGAACAGCTTGAGGATGTGGTAAAGCAGTTGGTTGAAACCGGAGAAGCAGCACACTGCTTAAACGGCGGCCGCATGAAGACTGGTGTTTCCACCCTGCCTGATTTTGAAAAGGACGCAACGGACCGCAACCGTACCTCACCTTTCGCCTTCACCGGCAACAAGTTTGAATTCCGTATGGTTGGTTCTTCTGACTCCATCGCAGACCCGAACACAACTTTAAATGCTATTGTGGCAGAGGCTTTCTGTGAAGCTGCTGACAGACTGGAAAACGCAGAAGACTTCGACATGGCAGTACATGACCTGATTAAGGAATACATGACCGCTCACCAGAGAATTATTTTCAACGGCGACGGCTACTCCGATGAATGGGTAAAAGAGGCGGAAAGACGCGGACTTCCCAACATCCGCTGCATGATTGACGCGGCAGGAACTTTAACCACAGACAAATCCGTCCGTCTGTTTGAAAAGTTCGGTATCTTTACCAAGGCAGAATTGATTTCCCGTGAGGAGATTATTTACGAAACCTACGCAAAGACCCTGAACATCGAAGCATTGACCATGATTAACATGGCAAACAAGAAGATTATTCCTGCGGTTATCCGTTACAGCAAGTCCCTTGCCGACACGGTCATTGCCGTTAAGGATGCCGGAGCGGATGCTTCCGTACAGAGAGACATCCTAAACACCGTCAGCAGCAAGCTGATTACCGCCAAGAACGCACTCCTCAGACTGGAGGAAGCTACCGCACAGGCAGGCACCATCAAGAGCGCCAAGGACAAAGCTTTCTTCTACAAGGATACCGTCAAGGTAGAAATGGATGCCCTGCGCAAGCCTGTTGACGAACTGGAGTTAGTTGTTGACAAATCCATGTGGCCCATGCCCACTTACGGCGATTTAACCTTTGAAGTGTAAAGTATAAAAAGACAAGTGCAATGTATAAAAGATAAGTGCAATGTATAAGCGAAAACTTATATGTTGCACTTTTTTTATGAGTGAGGGTGAGGAGAGTTTGACTTTACGCGGAAAAGGGGGTGGAAGGCGGAAATCCGCGTAAGTCTTGGAAAAAGTTTACGCGGAAATGAGAGTAGGGGGCGGAAATCCGCGTAAGCCTCGAAAAAAGTTTACGCGGAAAAGGAAGTGGAAGGCGGAAATCCGCGTAAGCCTCTAAAAAAGTTTACGCGGAAAAGAAAGTGGAAGGCGGAAATCCGCGTAAGCCTCTAAAAAAGTTTACGCGGAAAAGGAAGTGGAAGGCGGAAATCCGCGTAAACTCAGAAAAGCTTGCGGGGGCTCCGAAAAAATGGTACTTTATTTTATGAGTGAAGCATTAAATTTTGAAAAGTGGAAAGGTATAAGAAGCATGGAAACGGTATACATAGCCGGCGGCTGCCTTTGGGGCGTGCAGCATTTTTTTGACAGCCTGCCCGGAGTACAAATGACAGAGGCGGGAAGAGCAAACGGACAAACCAATTCGCTGGATGGGGAATATGACGGATATGCAGAATGTGTAAAAGTCATTTTTGATGAAAAGCTTGTCTCCATTACAAATCTGATGGATTATTTGTTTGAAATTATTGACCCGTATAGCCTCAACAAACAGGGCATTGATGTGGGAAAGAAGTACAGAACCGGTATTTACAGTACTTCCGAGAAGCATCTTGAAGAGGCAAAAGCCTTTATCCATCATCGGGAAGACCGGGATAAGATTGCAGTAGAAGTATTGCCTTTGACCAATTATGTCAGAAGTGCGGAAGAACATCAGCATCATCTGGAACGATACCCGGAGGATTGCAGCTACTGCCATATTCCGGACGAAGTATTGAATAAATACAGAAATCATTAGGATGCGGATGAACTACGAAAAAGAAGAAGCAAGACCCGGAAACGGGAGAAGTAGATATGCTGACGGAGAAAGAGAAAAAAACATGCCGGATATTGTTATCCGGATATAAAAAGAAAATGTCTGCATTGGAAATGATGCGGAAAGCTACCGAAAACAAGATTGGCAAGTTCTCTAAACAGGATATCAGGGAGCTCTGTCCGTCGCTCAGCATCAGTTCCATAGAAGGTTCACTGTAATTCCGGCTCGCAACCCGCAGTTGACAGATTTCCATGGGTAGGCGGTGGCTGTGCAACCGGTGATTTTGGTACAATTTCTTCAAAAGGAGGAGTGCTGACTATGAATATGGCGGACAGAATACAATACTTAAGAAAAACGAAGGGATTCTCCCAGGAAGAACTCGCAGATAAAATGGGTGTGTCCAGACAGGCGGTTTCCAAATGGGAAAGTGAACAGAGCACACCGGATATTGAAAAAATCATAATGATGAGCGAGATATTTGAAGTGACAACGGACTACATTCTGAAAGGGATAGAGCCGGTGAATATGACAGATAAGAAAACGACGCAGTCACTGTATCTGGGATTTGCGGTAGTATGTGCGACCATAGCGGGTATCTGGTCCTTCAGCGCCAACCGTTTCCGTTGGGATGAATGTTTCTTTATCGTGATAGCCGGTGCGGTAATCGGCTGCGGACTTGGGCTGCTTGTGCAGGTATTTATGCGGTTGTTTCAAAAATAAAGCTGCTTATAAAAAAGACGTATGAAAAAGATATTTTCATACGTCTTCTTTGAAATCATTTCTGTATTTACGTGAATTCTGACTTTTGTTTCCGTGCACGTAAAATCACGAGTTATTACGGATTTACGGGAAGGGTATACAGATATACCAGACCTTCGGGATAGTTGCCGCCTTCTTCTACCGCAACGACCGCATGAGCGGAAACAGTTGCACCGGCCTGTTCAACCAGAGACCTCAGAGCTTTGGTAGTACCGCCACCGCCGTAAACGTCATCTACTAAAAGAACTTTTTTACCGTTCATGTAAGCAACATCATCATCGGTCAGATATAAGGACTGCTCTACGGAAGTTGTAACGGATTTGTAAGAGGCTTCTACTGCGTGATGCTCGCCGCCCTTTGCCTTACGAGCTACTACGGTGTGGGTAAGTTCGGGGTTTACCTGCTCGGCCCAACGTACGGCAATGGCATGTGCCAAAGCGTTGCTTTTTGCAACGGGATTTAAAATAGTATCGAAGGTAACTCCATCTTCCAACATCTTCTTAACCAGTAAGTCTGCGGATTTTTCATTCATGCTCACCTGACCGGAGATGTCAAGGAATGCTACCTTATTTCCACCAATCATAACAAAAGGAAGGTCAAAAACCTTGTCCTCCAAAGTAACTCTCAAATACTCTTTGTCACCGACGGTGACAACCTGTGTCTTAACGCTGTCTGCTACTGACATTTTCCATACCTCCCAGTAAAATTAAAAGGGAGATATTGCCATCTCCGCTTTTTACCTTATTATAAGCCCTATTATTCGCACCTGTCAATTCCTTCCGCGCGGGATGACGCCATTCCTTTTACAAGGGCTTCTGCACCGCACCCATCTGTTTGTCATCATTCGTGACACTGCTCCTTTTTGTAAATGGTTAGCCAAAGCTAACTTTTCTGTTGACAATGCAGTTAGCCACGACTAATATAAAAATATATCGCCCTTCAAAGTCGTGAAAAAGGAAAGCTGTTTCAACAACAGTTTTGCGAATATGGTCCTGAATAGCTACGTGAAATTGAACCAGACAATAAGACAGACTTGCAGAACGAAAATTGCAGAAAAAGAGGAAAAGCAGAATGGATAAAAAGGAAAACATGATAACCGTACAGAATGCAGTAAAAAAATACGGCAAAGGGGAAAATGAACTCTATGCTCTGAACCATGTGGATTTGAACATCGGAAAGGGCGATATCTGCGTGATACTGGGCCCCTCCGGTTCGGGTAAAAGTACGCTCTTAAATATGCTGGGCGGACTGGACAGCCTGGACGAAGGAACCATCGTAGTGGATGACGTGGATATTACAAAACTGGGACGCAAGGAGCTGGTGGAGTACCGCAGAAAGAAAATCGGCGTAGTCTTCCAGTCCTATAACCTGATTGCGGAACTGAATGTACAGGAAAACATCCGCGTGGTGCAGGATATTTCCGAAAATCCGCTGCCCATAGAAGAGCTTTTGAAAGATTTGGGACTGGCGCAGCATGCCAGGCATTTCCCCACGGAGCTGTCCGGCGGACAGCAGCAGAGATGCGCCATCGGCAGAGCACTGGTGAAAAATCCTGCGCTGCTTTTATGCGATGAGCTGACCGGCGCACTGGACTCCGTTTCGGCAAGAGATGTGCTGTCCATTCTGGAAAAAATCAACGAAAAGTACCGCACAACCATTGTGATTATTACCCATAATGAAGGAATAGCCGGTATGGCGGACCGCGTTATCCGCATTCACGACGGAAAAATCGTCAGCAATGTGGAGCAGCAAAAGGTAAGTGTAAAGGAGTTGACAATCTGATGACTTTACAACGAAAAATAACCAGAAGTATCAAAAAGAACCTGTCCTTTTATCTGACGGGAAGCCTGCTCACCGCGATTACGGTCATGCTGCTGATTGGTGCGTTTGCGGTCAGCGAGTCCCTGTATACCTGGGCAGATGCGTATTATGAAAAAACAAACATAGAGGATGCCAGCTTCCAGACACAAATTCCGATTACGGAAGAAGAAACGGCGGAACTGGAAAAGAATTATGACCTGACACTGGAAAAGCAGGAATATCTGGACTTTTCCTATCAGGACACCAAGCTGCGTCTGTTTTCCCCTACGGAAAAAATGGATTACTACACCATTACGGAGGGAAGCGACCTGAAAGAGCCGGGGGATATCCTTCTTACATACCGCTATGCAAAAGCCAACAACATTGCCATAGGGGACACGATGGTTATCGGGCAGGACGGCACGGCAGCAAAGAGCGCTGGACAGAGTGACAATGTGAGCACAGAGGGAAATTCCTTTACCGTGCGCGGTTTTATCATGAAATCCGATTATGCGGTTATGCTGTATGATTTGTCAGAAACCGCAGCGGATAAGTCCGGTTTTGGTATCGGCATTGTATATCCTGAAGATTTTGCGGCACTGGGAAACGGTGCACAGCAGTATGCGGTTCGCTACCTGGACAAGGAAAAAGAGACCGCCTTCCGTACGGAAATTTATGAAAAATACGATACCCAGGAATATCTGGAAAAAGCCTCCAATTCCCGTATTTCCCTGATTTACAGCGAAGCGGATGATTTGGTTGCGGAATTTTCCCTGTACGCTCCCATCATTATGATAATTGTGGTGGCAGTGATTGCTATGGTTCTTCGGAGAATGATAAAGAGGGACGGAAAGACCATCGGTACCCTGATGGCGCTTGGCTACCGGAAGGGCGAGCTGGTGCGTCATTACATGGTGTACGGCATGGTGCCCGCCATCGCCGGTGATATTATAGGCGTTATAGGAAGCATTCCTTTTGCAAAACTGTTCTGCAAATTTTATTTTCAGGATTTGGAATATACGGAGTATCAGGTCGTCATGCCGTGGAAATTAGTGGGTGTTGCGGTGCTGTTCCCGATTGTGGTTTACGGACTGGTTTCCTATCTGGTTCTGAACAAAGCCCTGAAAGCCGATGCGGTGTCCCTACTTCACGGTTTGCAGAAAGAAAAAAATGTGCATGTTTTCCGTAACAGTCAGGCAAATCTGAAGTTTGTTTACAATGTACGTGCGGTATTTATGAATGCCTCCCGGAGCATCACACTGATTATCGGCATTGCGGTTGCCACACTTTGCATTGTGCTGGGCAGTTCCTTCCGGGATGCATGGAACAATTTGCTGGAAAACAAGGTGCCTTTAGCCATGCTGGGCGGACAGTACGAGTATGGATTTAAGAACTACCAGACGGAAAATCCTTACGGCGGAGATGCTATTTTTGATGTAAGCTTCGGCGCAAGTGCGGATGACTCCCGTTTTAACCTTATCGGATATGATGAAGAAAATGATATTTTCCATGAAACGGCGGACGGCAAGGCACCGGTTTACGGTGAGTATTATATGACGAGTTCGGCGGCAAGAACCTACGGCATAAAGCCGGGGGATGAGTTTGCCTTTTACAATACTGTTACCATGCAGGAAACTAAGGTGGTGATAAGCGGCATTGTGGAAAATGATGTTCTGCAGCTTGTTCTGACCAGCAAGCAGAACATGGCGGATATTTTAGGCAGACCCGACACGGAATACAATGTAATTATCAGCAAAGAAAAGCTGGATATTCCGGCGGACCTGCTTCGGAAAAACGCATCGCTTAAGGATTATGAAAATCAGGTAAAACGTCTGTCGTCAGTTTCCGGCATCGTTCTGCAGATCTTAAAAGTACTGGGCGTGATTATCTGTCTTCTGATAATAAATATGATGTCCGGCATGATTGTGGAAGAAGGAAAGAGAAATATTTCCATGCTGGAGGTGCTGGGCTACAGAAGCAAAGAAGTGCGGCAGTTTGTAATGACATCCAACCACCTTCTGGTGCCCATCGGATTTGTGGTGGGAGTACCGCTCGGCTATCTGACCGCTTATTCCATGATGGCGGCATCTGCCCGGTCATCGGGTATGTATATGGGGCTGCCCGTAAAGCCGCTCACCATTCTGGCAAGTGCGGCAATCGTAGCGGTGGCATATGTACTTGCTCTGTGCCTGTCCGGCAGAAAGCTGAAAAAAGTGGATATGGTCGAAAGCCTGAAGTGCCCGTTGGAATAACCGGAATATCCATTAGAAATGGCAGGTGTGTTTACACCTGCCATTTTGATAGAGTATCTAAAATCAGTGCCAGCGTTTCTTCTCTTGCCTGCTGGCATTCCTCGGGGAAATGCTTTTCCCGGGGAAGAAACTTGTTGTTAACCGGAAAATATCCCAGATTGTGGCTGCCCGTTTCGGAATTGACATGCCGGAAATGATAGGCAAACCCGCATCTCTTAAGGCGGGCGGTCAGAAGCTCGGCATCCCGTTTGGCGGGCACGGACTCATCGTGCGTAGAAGTTAAAAACAGGATATCGCCCTTGATATTCTCCACCGGTATCTCGTTCTCTTCCGTTCCTTTTTTATCCCATTCATCAAAAAAGTAAAGAGTCTGTATACGGTGTTCGCGGAAACATCTTTTTAAGAAGTCGGAAAAAACATGCTCGGCAGGCACATAGGGGAAATCCGCACCGTGGAAAGAAACCATGGCCTTGCAGGGATTGTCCTTTTCCTTGCCGGTGCCCTGCATGATGTGTCCGAAAGAAGAAGCGGCAATCACAAGACTTAAGTCGGGAACCACGCTGGCAGCAAGCAGCGCCATGCCGGCGCCCTTGGAATTTCCGTAAATGCCAAATCTCTTGAAGCGTCCGTTGTCATGTGCTTTCAGACAGTCGATAGCGGTCTGGAACTGCTCAAGAGGTATGGCGCGCATATCGGAGGGCTGCCCCTCCGCACCGTAATACTGCAGGGCAAGGGTGGAATAGCCTTTTGCGGAAAAAAGCTCGGCGTATTTCTCCGGCAGTTCCAGTCCCTTTAATCCCTGAATGACAATTAAAAGCCTGTCATCCCCATTCTGGGCATCGTACAATTTTCCTTCAAATCCATCTTTTAAATACGTGTAATTCTTCATTAACATAGAGGTAAAATCCTTCCTGAAATTAACATCTTCTGTAAGTTATCTGTTTTTTGCAGAAGTTAAGTTACCTGTCATTTGGGAACATAGCTTAGGCAGCCTTGCTGCTCTTCTTGCACAGAACAACCATCCAGACAGTAAAGATAACCAAAGCGCCCAGACTCATGTTGGAGCAGGCAATACCGTTAAGAACGGCGGAAGTGCTCATTTTTCCGAGACCGTTAAATAAAATCTTGAAAAGTAAAGGGTTGATAATCCACATCCAGCCGGGCAGGCAGGTTTTCTTCTTGGCAATGATGAGAGCCATGGTAACGACATTGATAAAATAGAACAGGAAGAAAACAACAAAGCAGGGAACAATGTAGCCGCCCTGCTCCTGCAGGATAACGGTCAGGATGTTGTCATCGGGTGCCGTGCCGGTTTCCAGTGCCTTCTTCATGCCGGTGAGCAGATAGCAGCAGATAATATGGATGGCGCCGCCGAAAGCAACGAAAGCATAAAGGGATGCCCGGTATAATCTGGCAAGCAGAGAAGTTTTATCTTCCATTATCTCATACAAAACATAATATCCGAAAATAGAAACCGGAATGCCCACATAGCCGAAGAAACCGGCAAGCCCTATCCGGGTATAGCTGACTTTCTGGGCAGCCAGTATGTACTGACCGAAGGCACCGACGGCGCCAACGGAGTCCACGCCCAAAAGCAGGCAGTCGCCAATCATGTTCAGAACTGCACCAATCATTCCGTAGATAAGTAATTTTTTTACTTTAGATAAATCGTAAGTATTCATTTTTGTCCTCCCGTATTAGAAATAGCATGTTGTGAAACGGTAATTTTCGCCTAATCACAATAGTTAGCATGTGCTAATCAAAAAGAATTATAGCACTGTGAGGAGAGAAAGAAAAGTCCCGATTTAGCAGGAAAAGGAGAGTCCCCTGCTTTAAGGAAAATGAAATGGTAAAAAGAAAGAAAAATAAATTTCAAAAAAATAAAATTGGGTATTGCAAAAACTTTGGAGTTCGTATATAATGCATAAGGTAGTCAGCTAAAGGGCTATCGCCAAACGGTAAGGCAACGGACTCTGACTCCGTCATTTCAAGGTTCGAATCCTTGTAGCCCTGTTAAACCTCAGTGTTTTCCACTGAGGTTTTTTGTTGCCCTGAATTTGCTCCAATGGGGCGATTTACAGACAATAAAACCGCAGCAAGTAATAACATCCGACCGCCCGTACCGCCTGGGAAGGAGATGGTGCCATTATACCATGCACCCACAGGGGAATATATATGAAAAGTTTCTTAATTTCAAAAAAGCGTACGCAAAATACCCTGTCCTGTGCTACAATGGGAAAGATGAAAGAGGAGAAACAGTATGTACAGTTTTAAAAGTAAGATAAGATACAGTGAGACGGACAGCCGGGGCAGGCTGTCGTTAGAGGCGCTTCTGGATTATTTTCAGGACTGCTCCGCCTTCCAGTCGGAGGCGCTGGGAGTGGGCTTTTACCCACTGCAGGAACGTGGACTGGCATGGGTGCTTTCCTACTGGCAGATTGTGGTGGACAGGTTCCCGGATTTCTACGAGGATGTGGAAACGGGCACATATCCCTATAATTTCAAGGGCTGCTTCGGCCAGCGTAACTTCTTTATGAAGGATAAGGACGGAAACTTCCTGGCAAAGGCGGACTCTTTGTGGAGCCTGATTGATACAAAAGCCTTTAAGCTTACCAATATCCCCGAGGATGTTTCGGCGAAATACGAAAAGAGCGAGAAGCTCCCCATGGACTATGCGGGACGTAAGATTGCAGTGCCGGAGGGCGGCAGCATGGAGGAAAATATTACCGTGAACCCGCACCATTTAGACACCAATCATCATGTAAACAATGCGCAGTATGTACGCATGGCAGCAGCCTATCTGCCGGAAAGCTTTGAAATAGGACAGATGCGCGTGGAATACCGTAAGCAGGCGCTGTTACACGATGTGCTGCACCCGTATGTGGTAAAACGCACGGTGGAGAGCGGCGAAGAACTGTATACCGTTTCTCTGCAGGATGAAGAAGGCAAGGCATACGCCAATGTGGAATTTAAGGAGAAAAAGCATGATTAAATTAGGAGAAGAGCAGAAGCTTACCGTAGTAAAGAAAGTGGAATTCGGTGTGTACCTGGCAGAGGACGTAAAGGCGGAGGAGCGAGTGCTTCTTCCCATAAAGCAGGTGCCGGAAGGAACCGAATTGGGGGATGAAACAGAAGTTTTTGTATACAGGGACTCCAAGGACAGGCTGATTTCCACCACGCAGACACCGTTACTCAAAATGGGCGAGGTGGCGCGGCTTACGGTAGCGGACGTCAATAAATTCGGCGCATTTTTGGACTGGGGACTGGAAAAGGATTTGTTCCTTCCCTTTAAGCAGCAGAAGGTGCGCGTGAAAAAGGGCGATACCCCTCTCGTTTCCTTATATATAGACAAGAGCGGACGGCTCTGCGCAACCATGAATGTGTATGAAAACCTGCGCTCCGACAGCCCTTATCAGAAGGACGACAGAGTAACCGGTGTTATTTACGAAACGAGCCCCGAGTTCGGTATGTTTGTGGCAGTGGACGATTTGTATTCCGCACTCATTCCCAAGAAGGAGGCATATGGGGATTTGAAGGTGGGCGATACCGTAAATGCCAGGGTTACTTCCGTAAAAGAGGACGGCAGACTGAATCTGAGTGTCCGGGAGAAAGCGTACCTGCAGATAGAGACCGACGCCGAAAAGGTGCTCAAGGTGCTCGACAGCTTTGACGGCGCTATGCCCTTCAACGACAAGGCATCCCCGGAGGTCATCAAACGGGAGCTGCAGATGAGCAAGAACGAATTCAAGAGAGCGGTGGGACATTTACTGAAAAACGGTATGATAGAAATTGGAGAGAAAAGTATTCGCAGAAAGTAAAAAAACGACTGTTTTTGTTAAGAATGTCTAATTTTTTATCCTTCGAGGGTAGATTTTTTTGTGAAAATAGATTAAAATGGTTTTCATCTATGGAATAGGATGGAGTACGTGTATGATATCAAACCAAATTTTACAGAATACCATTGAGGGGTTAAAAAACATTGCCAGGGTCGATTTTTGTGTCATGGACACAGAGGGCAAGGAGATGGCATCCACTGCAGATATGCGCAACTGCTCTAAACAGGCAGCGGAATTTGCGGCGTCCTTCGCCGATTCCCAGGAAATCCAGGGCTACCAGTATATCAAGGTAATGGACGACCAGCAACCGGAGTATGTGCTGATCGCGGGCGGAAGCGGAGAAGATGTGTATACCATTGCAAAAATGGCGGCTTTTCAAATCCAGAACCTGATGGTTGCATACAAGGAACGGTTTGATAAGGACAACTTTATTAAGAACCTGCTTTTGGACAACCTGCTTTTAGTAGATATTTACGGCAGGGCGAAAAAGCTGCATATCCCCACGGATATCGGCAGAGTTGCTATGATTGTGGAGTCCGAAAACGGCAAGGACAACAATGCTCTGGAGCTTACCAGGGTACATATTGGAGGTAATGGAAAAGATTTCATCACCGCAGTGGATGAAAATAATGTTATAGTAGTGAAGGAGCTTTCCGACACGGACACCAACAAGGACATTGAGAAAATTGCCAAGAGCCTGATTTCCTATCTGCAGAAGGAAGGCGTTGCCGGCGTGCATGTGGCATACGGTACGATTATCCATGAGATTAAGGAGGTCAGCCGTTCCTACAAGGAAGCCAAGATGGCACTGGATGTAGGCAAGATTTTCTTTGATGAAAGAAACGTCATTGCTTACAGCGAACTGGGTATCGGCAGACTGATTTACCAGCTGCCCATTCCTCTATGTAAAATGTTCATCCGCGAAATCTTCGGCGGAAAAAGCCCGGATGATTTTGATGAGGAAACCCTTACCACCATCAGTAAATTCTTTGAAAACAGCCTGAATGTGTCCGAAACGTCCAGACAGCTTTTCATTCACCGGAATACACTGGTTTACCGTCTGGACAAGCTGCAGAAAAGCACGGGACTGGATCTGCGCGTGTTTGAAGATGCCATTACCTTCAAGATTGCGCTCATGGTCGTAAAGTACATGAAATACATGGAATCATTTGAATATTAAAGAGGTACAGAATGTCAAGAAAAGAAGAACAGAGAAAACAACGGGAGAAAATGATTGAAGAAAACGGTCTGATTTACCTGGACAAGGTAAGTAAGATTTATACAGCGGGTGCACCGGCATTAAACGGTGTGACCCTGCATATCAACAGAGGCGAGTTTGTCTTTGTAGTCGGCGACAGCGGCTCCGGCAAGTCCACCCTGATTAAGCTTTTGTTAAGAGAACTTATCCCTACCAAGGGAAAGGTATGGGTGATGGGACATGATGTGGCAAAGCTGTCCCACTGGAAAATTCCGAAATTCCGCAGAAACCTGGGAATCGTATTTCAGGATTTCCGTCTGCTTAAGGATAGAAACGTATATGAAAATGTTGCGTTTGCGCAGCGTATCGTAGAAGTTCCCGCCAAGGAAATCCGTAAAAACGTACCGAAGATACTGGCTACGGTGGGACTGGCAGGCAAATACAAGGCAAAGCCCAAGCAGCTCTCCGGCGGTGAACAGCAGAGAGTGGCGCTGGCGCGTGCCCTTATCAACAAGCCTTCCATTCTGCTGGCAGATGAGCCTACCGGCAATCTTGACCCCAAGAACTCATGGGAAATCATGAACCTTTTAGAGGAAATCAACAAGTCCGGCACAACGGTAGTGGTGGTTACCCACAACCGTGAAATTGTCAATGCCATGCACAAGCGCGTGGTTACCATGAAAAAAGGCGTCATCGTAAGCGATGAAGAGGAAGGAGAGTATATCGATGAAGATTAGTACCTTATTTTATACTCTCAGACAGGGAGTAAGAAATATATTCCGTAACAAGCTGTTTTCCATGGCATCCATTGCCACCATCGCAGCCTGCCTGTTTTTATTCGGCATCCTGTATTCCGTGGTTATGAACTTCCAGCATATTGTCAAAAATGCACAGGAAGGAGTTTCTGTTACCGTATTCTTTAACGAGGGCACTTCCCAGGAACGGATTGATGCCATTGGGGAACAGATTAAAGCTAGAGTGGAGGTTTCCGATATAAAGTATACGACAGCGGATGAAGCCTGGGCCTGGTTCCAGGAAAAATATTTCGAAGGAAAGCACACGGAAGGCTTCCCCACCAACCCTCTGGAGGGTTATGAAAATTACGAAGTTTTCTTAAACGACGTATCCATGCAGGATGCACTGGTTACCTGGCTGCAGTCCCTGCCGGATGTGCGTCTGGTTAAATACAGCAGTCTGACGGCGAACGCCCTGACCGGCGTCAACCTGATTGTGGCATATGCCTCCGTGGGTATTATCGTCATTTTGCTGGGTGTATCTATTTTCTTGATCAGCAACACGGTTACCATCGGTATTTCCGTAAGACAGGAAGAAATCAGCATTATGAAATACATCGGTGCCACGGACTTCTTTACCAGAGCACCGTTCGTTATTGAGGGTATGTTAATCGGCGCCATCGGTTCCGGTATTCCTCTTTTACTGATTTACTTTATTTACAATGACGTGGTGACATCGGCAATGTCCAAGTTCCAGGCACTGTCATCCATCCTGAATTTCCTTACCGTACAGGAAGTATTCCATGTGCTGGTTCCCGTATCCTTGGGTATCGGTATCGGCATCGGCTTCCTGGGCAGCTTTACCACAGTTAGAAAACACTTGCGCGTATGATTAAGAGAGGACAGGCAGGTATGAAAAAAAGACTTGTGATGGTTTTTACGGTGGTACTCATGCTGGTACTTTTCAGCCACATGCCATCTTCCACAAAAGCAGCAACAAGCTATTCGTCTCTTACCTCGGACAGTATCAAACAGAAGGAAGAGCAGATAAAACAGGCGGAGCAGCAGAAGAAAAGCCTGCAGAATTCCCTGACGGATGTGAAGGCTATCAAGAAGAAGCTGGAGCAGGAAAAAAGTAATCTGAAAAATTATGTGCAGGAGCTGGACGCCCAGCTTGCCGAGGTGCAGGACAATATCACCCGGCTGACCGCCGAAATCCAGCAGAAGGAAGAGGAAATCCGCGTTACGCAGGAGGAGCTTGCGGAGGCAAAACAGATAGAGGAAGACCAGTATGATGCGATGGTGGACCGTATCCGCTTTATGTACGAGCAGGGCGAGTCTTCCTACATCGACATCATTTTCAGCGGAGAAAGCTTAAGCAGCATTATGAATGCCGTTGAATATATGGAGCAGATTTCCGCATATGATAGAAAACAGTTAGACCAGTTTATCTTAAACAGACAGTATATCGAGCTCTGCGAACAGCAGCTTGAGACGGAAAAGCAGGTCCTGGACGAAACAAAAGCCGGCGTGGAGCAGGAGCAGAAAGCCCTTGAGGAGCTGATTGCCGCCAAGGAACAGACCATCAGGGAATACGAATACGATATTTCCAACAGAGAGCAGGCCATCAAGGAATACGAAGCCGACATCCAGGAGCAGAACGAAATCGTGCAGGCTCTGGAAGCGGCAATTGCCGAAGAAAAACGTAAAATTTTAGAGCAGAACGGTACTGTACTGATGTACGACGGCGGGCAGTTCAAATTCCCGGTGGCTACCTATACGAGATTGTCGGACGATTACGGCTGGCGTATGCATCCTATTTTAGGAGTGCAGAAGTTCCACAACGGTATCGATCTGGCATCTCCCAGCGGTACTGCCATTTATGCGGCTTACGACGGAAAAGTTGTTGCGGCATCCTACAGCAGTTCCATGGGAAATTATGTTATGATTGACCACGGCGGAAGCCTGTACACCATATATATGCATGCCTCCAAGCTGTATGTCAGCACAGGAGACGTGGTCGTAAGAGGGGAGACCATTGCCGCAGTAGGTTCTACCGGACGTTCCACCGGTCCTCACCTGCATTTCGGCGTGCGTCTGAACGGAGAATATGTAAGTCCCTGGAATTATCTGAAACAGTAACATAAGGAAAGGCAGACATTATGCAGGACAACGAAATTTATACAACGGGCATTGTGCCCGGACAGCAGCCGGAAAACGGCGGAAAAAAAACACAGGACAAAAGCGGAAAGTTTTTCTGGGGCGGACTGTTTACAGGTCTGATTATGTCCCTTTTAGTAGTGAGCAGCGTGTATGTGGTAAACCGCATCCAGTATGCCCATAAGTCAGGCCAGACGGTAGGGCTTCACACCCGGGAAGAAAGTCAGGAAAACACGGACGGAGAAAGTGTTACCGGAGAAGCGGTCAACGAAGACACGGTAGCCAAGATGAAGGTTATTGAAAATGTAATCGACACTTACTTTTATAAAGAAGACGTGGATAAAGACGCCATGGTGGACGGCATCTTTAAGGGCATGGTTGAGTCGCTTGGCGACCCTTATTCCGAATACTACTCCAAGGAAGAACTGGAAAGTCTGTATCAGGACTCCTTTGGTGTTTACTACGGTGTGGGCGCTTATGTAAGTCTGGACACCACGACAGGTCTTGCGAAAGTCAGCGGTATTATTGCAGACTCTCCGGCTGAGGAGGCGGACCTTCGTGCCGAGGATATTATTTACAAGGTGGACGATGTGGATGTAACGGGCATGTCCTTACAGGAAACGGTTTCCCTGATTAAGGGTGATGAGAATACAACCGTTAAGCTGACCCTTATCCGCGATGGTAAAGAAATCGAAAAAGAAGTGACAAGAAGAAAGGTGGAATCCCCCACCGTTAAGTTTGAAATGCTGGATGACGGCATGGCATACATCCAGATTACAGAGTTTGATACCGTGACTGTGGATCAGTTTACGGAAGCCATGGCAATGGCAAGAGGCAATGACATGAAGGGACTCATCCTGGATTTGCGCAGCAATCCGGGCGGTAATTTAAACTCCGTGGTAAGCATTGCCAAGCAGATGCTGCCCAAGGGTCTGATTGTATACACGGAAGACAGGGACGGCAACCGGGAGGAATATTCCTGTGACGGCTCCAAAGAGCTGGATGTGCCCATGGTTGTTTTAGTAAACGGCAATTCCGCCAGTGCGTCCGAAATTCTGGCAGGTGCCATTAAGGATTACGGTATCGGTACACTGGTAGGCACCACGACCTTCGGCAAGGGCATTGTGCAGAGACCTATCGAACTGTCCGACGGCTCTGCAGTCAAGCTGACCATCAGTTCCTATTACACACCGAATGGTATCAATATCCACGGTATCGGCATCGAACCGGATGTGGAATGCGAATTTGACAGTGAAAGATATTACAGCGACGAAGCATACGACAATCAGCTTGAAAAGGCGAAGGAAGTACTGCTTCAGAAAATGGAAGGTACAAACTAATCAATGATGGAAGAAAATTTAAGATATGAAGATTCCGGGATTAATCCCAAGATTTTACGCGCGGTTTCCGAGATGGGCTATACCCAGATGACGCCTATACAGGAACAGGCAATTCCCCAGCTTATGGAAGGAAAGGATGTCATCGGGCAGGCGCAGACAGGAACAGGAAAGACGGCGGCGTTCGGGATTCCCATGCTGCAGATGGTAGACCCCGCCAGCCGGGAGCTGCAGGGCATGATTTTATGTCCTACCAGAGAGCTTGCCATTCAGGCGGCAGAGGAGCTTCACAAATTTTCCAAATACATGCATGGCATACGTGTGGTACCTATTTATGGCGGGCAGGATATTTCCCGGCAGATTAAAGCCTTAAAAGGCGGCGTCCAGATTATTGTGGGTACACCGGGACGTGTCATGGACCATATGCGCAGACACACTATCAAGTTAGACAGCCTGAAAATGGTGGTGCTGGATGAAGCGGATGAAATGCTGAACATGGGCTTCCGCGAGGATATGGAAGCCATCCTGGGAGAAATCCCGTGCGAGCACCAGACGGCGCTTTTCTCGGCAACTATGCCGCAGGCTATTTTAGACATTACCTACAAATACCAGAAGGATGCGGTGGTCGTGCGGATTACCAAGCAGGAGCTGACAATTCCTCTGGTAAAGCAGTATTATTATGTAGTGAAAAATATTTACAAGGAAGAAGCCATCAGCAGACTGATTGATACCTATAATCTGAAGCGTTCCATCGTATTCTGCAACACCAAAAAGATGGTGGATGAGCTGGCGGAGCATCTGAAGGACAGAGGCTATCAGGCAGAAGGACTGCACGGGGATATGACCCAGAAGCAGAGGGATTTTGTCATGAACCGCTTTAAAAACGGCAGTCTGCAGGTACTGATTGCAACGGATGTGGCGGCAAGAGGCATTGATGTGGACGACTTAGAGGCGGTCTTTAACTATGATGTGCCGCAGGATACGGAATACTACGTCCACAGAATAGGACGTACCGGCAGAGCGGGCAGGGAAGGACTTGCCTTTACCTTTGCTTACGGCAGGGATTTATACCGTATCCGGGAAATCGAGAGAGTCTGCAAAACCAAGATGACGGAGCAGAAGCTGCCCAGGTCCGCACAGGTTATGGACATTAAGTTAAACAAACTGCTGCAGGCGGCGAAGGATACTCTGGATAAAGAAGATTATGTAAAGCTCCAGGATCAGATTGAAGAAAAGATGGAGGACTACGAGTTAGACCCCATGGAGCTTCTGGCATATCTTGTAAGGAAGGAAATCGGCGAGGCGCCGGAAGAAATTGTCATCGAGGAGCCACGCAAGAGACGCTCTTCCTTCGACGACAGAAGAAAGCACTTTGCAGATGACGGCGGACATAAATCCCGCACATTCGGCAGAGGCGACAGGGAAGGCGGCCGCAGAGGCACAAGCTTCGGTGACAGAGAGAGAAGCAGCCGTAGAGACGGCAGCCGTGGCGACCGGGAAAGATACGGACGCAGCGACAGGGACGGCGCACGCGGTGAAAGAAAAGGGAACCGCGAATACCGTAAGGTTACGGACAGACGCGATTCCAGGGAGAAACGTAAATAATCAAACAGTCACCTTACAGCGGTAAGGGAGGAAGACACCGACGGCCGGTTGCGATAGGCTGCCGGTGTCATTTTATGCTTGCGCTTAAACAGGTTGATGAAATGGGTGGTATTTTCAATACCGACACGTTCTGCTACCTCATGAACCTTCAAATCGGTATCATTTAAAAGGTGTTCCGCCTCTTCTAGGCGTCTGCCGTTTAAGTATTGCAGGGGAGAAAAGCCATAGGCTGCTTTGAATTCCCGGCACAGACGGTATTTGTTGATGCCTGCCTGGGTCGAAACATTGTCTAAATTCAAATCTTCGGAATAATGCGTATCGTAGTAGGACTTAACGTCCTCTAAATACATCTTTCCGCTGCGACCGACGGAAAAACTAAACTCATCACAGGTCAGTTCTGTCAGTAAATCCACTAAAAGCTTATTGGTAATCAGTTCGTTGGGAATGTAATTCCGCATATAGGAAACCAGGGATGTAAGGGAAGCTTCAATCCGGGGCATATTCTCGGAGGAAACCACACCGCGGTATCTTTCCTTATATAATTCATAATAGAAGGAAAGGAAGGGTCCCTGAATGTAAAAAATAATGTAATTCCAGTGCGTGGACTGGATGCGGATGCTTACGTTGGGAGAACAGGGGAGAAACACAAAGGTATTTTCCGAAGCCACTGTTTTGCTTCCGTTTAAGGAAACCGTACCGGTACCGGAAATAGTATAGAGTATGCAGTAGACCTGTTCCCTGCCAAAATTATAGCTGTAAGGATAAGAAGCATGAATTTCGTTCCAGGCGAGAACCGTATTTAAGGAATTAGTTGAGGGAGAGCTGTGGTAGCAGGTCTTTAAGGTATAAAATTCAGAGTAAGCCGTGTTGTGTATGGACAAATAGCGCATCAGCGAGTCCTTAATGGAGTCGGCTATATTTTCTTCAAAATGAAAGCCTTTCATGGTTTCTCCTCCGTTCTGTATTTGATGTACTTATTTTAATACAAAAATAACATAAAGTAAATAATAACTCAAACATAAACAAGGCATAAGCAATTCAAAATTGATATTACTACGCAAAAATGAATGATGCAAATACCTATAATGACATAAAAATTAGATATCTTCTACAATAAAAATTGGATATTAAACAAAAACACTATGTGATTTTTATAAAAACTGTAAGAAAATACGCCAAGTACAAGAATGGAAAAGAATATGCAAGATTGCGAGATGAAAAGTAAAAAGGAAAATGCTACAATACAAAATGTAGTTAACGATAAAGTTAATTAAATAAAGGAGGACGTTACACATTATGAAACTGAAAAAAGTTTTAGCAGTATGTATGGCTTCCGTATTTGCACTTTCCTTAGTTGCCTGTGGCGACAAGACTGCAAACAGCGGAAACAACGAAACAGGAACACAGACCACACCGGCTGAAAGCTCAACCGAAGCAACCGATGAGACGGAAGCAGACACCGGAAACAGCGATACCTTAAATTATGCAGATATCGTACTGGGAGAAAGCTACACAGACATTACAGCAACCATCAAGTGGTTCAGCAACAGAACAGACCTGCTTGACAATGCAGAGCCTGCAGCAGCTCATCCTTACAGCGAATACATAAAGGCATTCAATGAAATGTATCCCAACATTACCGTAGAAGTAGATGCTACCACCGATTACGAGCAGGACGCTTTACTTGCACTTTCCAGTGGTAACTGGGGAGATATCATGATGATTCCTTCCATAGATATGGCAGAAATTTCTTCCTACTTCATCCCTTATGGCTCTCTGGAAGACATGGAACAGCAGGTAAGATATGCATCCAGATGGCTGTCCGACGGTCAGGTTTACGGTGTAGCCGCAACCGGTACCGCACAGGGCATTGTTTATAATAAGAAGGTATTTGCCGATGCAGGCATTACTTCCATTCCAAAGACTCCCGCAGAATTCATGGATGCCCTTCAGGCAATCAAGGATAACACCGATGCCATTCCTCTGTATACCAACTATGCAGCAGGTTGGACCATGAGCCAGTGGGATGACCATATCAGCGGTACTGCAACCGGTGATGATACTTACAAGAACCAGAAACTGGTTCATACCGCAAATCCTTTCCAGGATTACGGCGATAGGGCTCACGCATACAACGTATTCAAGATCATGTACGATGCGGTTGCAAACGGTCTGACCGAAGACAACTACATGAACACCGACTGGGAATCCAGCAAGGGTATGCTTCACAGAGGCGAAATCGGATGTATGGTACTCGGTTCCTGGGCTTACTCCCAGATGCAGGCAGCAGGCGATACTCCTGAAAATGTAGGTTACATGGCATTCCCCATTACCGTAAACGGTAAGCAGTATGCTACTTCCGGTGCAGACTACTGCTTCGGTATCAACAAGAATTCTTCCGCTGAAAATCAGGCAGCCGCTATGGTATTCGTAAAGTGGATGACCGAAAAGTCCGGATTTGCTTTTAATGAAGGCGGTATCCCCGTAGCAGCAGATGACGACAACTTCCCTGAAATGTATCAGGCATTTGAAGGTGTGGAATTCGTAACAGACCTTCCCGCACTTTCCGGCGAAGAAGACCTGCTAAGCAACGTAAACGTAGAATCCGAATTAAATGTCTGCAACGGTGGTGATACCAAGAGCCAGAAGTTAATTGAGCATGCAGCAGCAGGTGACAAGACTTTTGACGAGATTATGGACGAGTGGAACCAGGCATGGACGGATGCTCAGGAGGAGTACAACGTAGAAATTCTGTATTAAGAGACAATATTACTGCATGTGCAAAACGTTCATGCAGAAAAAATCGGTAACATTCATAACGCAAACCAAAAGGAAAAGGAGCCGGGGATGCCCTCGGCTCCTGCTTCTTAAAAGTTGCATGGTGGAGGAAAAGAAATGGCAGGTTCCGTAAATAAGGCAGGCAGCCCTGCACATGCCAGAAAAGGTCTTTGGGGGTTCCTTAAAAGCCGCAAGGGGCAGAAAATCGTCATAACCGTGGCATTTATGCTCATTCCCTTGTTTTTATTACTTTTATTTACATATTATCCGTTCTTGGAAATGATTAAATTCAGTTTCTACAAGATTAAAACATACGCAGGCTACAATGCCGGCAACTACGAATTCGTAGGCTTGAAAAACTACATAGATCTGTTCAAAAAGGGCACTATTTTAAGCACACTGAAGAACAGCCTTTACTATCTGGTGGGCGCACTCATTCAGACCGTACTTGCCCTGTATCTTGCAACCGTCTTAAGCTTTAAGGTAAAAGGCGGCAACATTTTTAAGGGAATTATGTTTTTCCCATACCTGATAAGCGGTATTGCTATCGGATTTATTTTCAAATTCTTCTTTACACCGGGATTTGGTTTCGATTCCATCTTAGGTGCACTGGGATTTGTCAAGGACAGCCTGCCGAACTGGTTAGGCGATAAGAGTGTCAACAACATTGTACTGGCAAGCACCTCCGTGTGGAGATACTGCGGACAGAATATGGTGCTTTTCATCGGTGCCATCATGTCCATTGACTCCGGTCTTTACGAGGCATCCATGCTGGACGGTGCCAACAGATTTCAGCAATTTCGATATATTATCCTTCCGGGCATCAAGACCATTCTGACCCTGAATGTCATTCTTGCCATTTCCGGTTCCTTAAGTGCCTTCGACCAGCCCTGGGTTATCACCGGCGGTAACAACGGCACCGAAACGTATTTCACCCTGATGCACAAAATGGCGCAGGAAAACAAGAAAATCGGTATGGCGGCAGCCATGGCAATCGTACTCTTTATCATTATTCTGATTGTGACCCTTCTTCAGAAGCTTGTGTTCAAGATTTTCTTTGATAATTATGAAAATGAAGTACCGAACGCAACCTTAAAGAGAGATGCCAGGATTGCACGCATCAGGGAAAAGAAGGCAAAGAAAGGAGCAGGTAAGCCATGGGAAGCATAGCAGCAACCAAATCGCAGCCCTTAACCGGGCATAAAGTAAGAAAGGAAATTCTTACATTCTTAAAATATTTTTCACTGGTATTTTTCTCCTTCTGCGCTATTGCTCCGATTATTTATTGTCTGCTTACGGCAGCCAAGACTAATGAAGAGTATGCAACCACACAGGTAACAACCCTGCCGCAGAACCTTTTTAACTTAAGCTCTTACATCAATGCCTGGAACCGTGCCGATATGGGAAAGGCCTTCTTAAATTCCTTTATTGTATTGGTATTCGTACTGGCGATTTCCATCATCATCGGCTCCCAGCTTGCGTTTGTACTGAGCCGCTTCAAGTTTCCGGGAAACGGACTGGTAAGAGGTCTGTTCATGGTTGCCAGCATGGTGCCCGGCGTGGCAATGCAGGTAACGGTTTATAACATTATGTACCAGACGGGACTGATTAACCACTTGTATGGCTACATTGTCCTGATGTGCGGTACGGATGTTATTTCCATTTATATTTTTATCCAGTTTATTGAAAATATATCCATCTCCATTGACGAGTCCGCCATTATGGACGGTGCTTCCTATTTCCGTATTTACCGCACCATCATTTTCCCGCTGTTAAAACCGGCGATTGTAACCAGTATGGTGTTAAAGGGCGTGAATACCTACAACGAATTCTATATGTCACACCTGTATCTGGAAATGGCAAGCCCGAAAATTTATACGGTTTCCACTTGTCTTAACGTTTTCGTGGGACCCATGGGAAACCAGTACAACTTAATCTGTGCAGGTGTAATTATTTCCTTAATTCCCGCGCTGATTGTATTTATTCTCTGCCAGAAGCAGATTTACAGCGGCCTTACCAACGGCGCCGTAAAGGGTTAATGTTTACTGTATGATAAGTTTACAAAGTTTATATGGAAAAACTGTGGAATTTATCCTATAATAACTGTATATTTGCATAAAATTGCAGATGAAAAGGAGTAAACGTCCCGGATGATAAGGAATACCGAACCAAAGATTACCATGAAGGACATTGCGCAGAAATTAGGCGTCAGTGTTGTAACCGTATCCAAAGCATTTAACAATAAAGAAGGCGTCAGCGAAGAGCTTCGTGCCCAGATAAAGAAGACCGCTGAGGAAATGGGATACCGCTATAATGCAACGGCCAAGGCATTGCGGGAGGGCCATTGCTTCAATATCGGCGTAATAGTAGCTTCACGGTATATGGACGAAACGGAGAATTCTTTTTATTTAAAAATGTACCAGAACATCATCAAGCACCTGACTGACTACGAATATTCCGGTATTCTGGAAATTGTGACGCAGGAGATGGAGGATGGCAACGAGCTGCCCCGCATCATCAGCAACAACAAAATAGACGGACTGATTGTGCTTGGACAAATGAAAGCGGAATACCTGCTTTTTATCAAAAAGACCGGTATCCACACGGTATACCTCGACTTTTACAACAAGACCATTGATGTGGATGCCGTGATTACGGACAATATTTACGGAGAATACCTTCTCACCAATTATCTGGTGGGCAAGGGACATAAAAAGATTGCATTTATCGGAAATATATACACCACTGCCAGTATTTTGGACCGGTACTTAGGTTATTACCGGTCGCTGCTTGCCAACAGACTGGAGGTGCATCCCGAATATCTTATCCCGGACAGAACGGACCAGGGTAAATTTATTGAAATCAAACTGCCCAAGGATATGCCCACCGCCTTTGTCTGCAACTGCGATACCGTGGCATACGCCCTTATCCAGAAGCTGAAAGACCGTGGCTACCGGGTGCCGGAGGATATTTCCGTAGTCGGATTTGATAACTATTCCTTCGGGGAATATTCCACACCGAAGCTTACCACCGTGGAGGTCGATGTGGATGCCATGACCATGCTGGCAGTCGATACGCTGCAGAAGCAGATTGCCGGACAGGGCGAAAAACCCAGCCGCAAGGTCATCAGCGGCACCCTGATTATCCGTGATTCCGTTGCGGAAGTGAAGTAAATGCGAGACAGGCGAAAAACTGTATACGGAACCCTGAAAAGTGAAATACCCGTTGCACGGCAGAAATGTCGATGCGACGGGTATTTTTTTATAAAAACGTACAAATGAAATAAAAACAATAAAAGGTTATATGATACAAAAATTATACAAAACCGATACAAACAGGATGCCATAACCCAGTGAAATAGATACAGAAAATATAGAAAATACGGGGGATTGCAGTATGAGAAAATATGTGGTTTTGCTGATAGCGGCGGGGATAATATTTGCGTGCGGATGCGGAAAAGAAACGATGCCCAAGAGTGTGCCGACAGAAACGACAGCGGAGCACCGGGAGCCAGAAATGTCGAGCGGAGGCACCAATGCAGAAATGCCGAATGCAAATACGGAAGAACAGGCAGAAATAAGTGACGATAAGCGGACAGAAGCACAGATAAACGGAAATGCAGAAGAACAGGCAGAAGTAAACACCCAGGCGCAGACAGTGGAATTAAGCGGGCAGGATTTTTATCCGGCAAAAGCATTTGGATGCAACGCAGAGAAACTTCTTATGTGCCAGTGGAACCGAGAAGGAAGGGAAGCCGCCTTGTTTGAAATGGAAGTGGGGACGGATTTGCTGCAAAAACAGCAGATAGACATTCCGGAAGATTGGAATATTCATGGCATTGTATCCGACAGGGAAGGACACAGTTATATCCTGCTGCGGAGTCCATGGAAAGAGGAAGGCATGCTTTCTGTCATCAGGGAATACGATGGGAACAGTCTGATAAATGAAATGGATATATCCGACGCCTTAGGCAGTAAAATGGGTATCTGTGAAGGATTTTTGAGGGATGGAAACGGGAACTTCTATATAAAAGGCATGGAGGGCGGAATGTATTTGTCGGCAGAGGGAAAATTTCTGTGGGAGAGCAGGAATGACTTGCAGGAAATCAGAGACTCCTATGCGGCGGCAATAGGAAAGGACGGAAATGTCTACATTACCTATGTGAAAGAGGATACATCTTATATAGGACGGGTAAGCACGGAAAACGGAAGCATAGAAAAGGAATATGCACTGGAGGGTATCGGCACAGATGACAGAATACTTGCGCTGGCACAGGGAACGGACAGTGATTTTCTGTTATACAGTGTTGCAAGCGGGATATGGACATTTGACATGGAAAGCGGATGCACAGAAAAACGTGTTGACAGGTCGGAAAGTAGCCTTCCTTATAATGAATATATTATAATCAGAGCATTTTTACGGGACGGAAGATTTTTGCTGGTAAAAAATGTAAGCGAAAATGACCGGCTTACCGGACAGATATGGGAATATATCCCGGCGGGAAGGTAAGGTGTATGATGAAAAAAATAATAATATCCGGTATCATTTTATGCCTGCTGCTTTCAGGATGCAAAATGCCAGAGCGGGAAGAAAGCAAAACCAATCTGGTGTTGGCTGCGTTTGAGCAAAATGCGGAATTGGATAAGCAGGTTGCTCTTTTTAATCAGGAAAATGAAGCGTACCATATTGAAGTAAGGCAGTATAACCGTTATGAAGACGGGGACGGCATCCAGCGATTGCAGCGGGAGATAGTATCCGGAGAGGGACCGGACATTATCAATTTCGGAAGCGAATACATGCTTTCCGATATTGTCGGACAGTACACGGAAGATTTAAATCCGTATTTTACGGAGATGTCCGAGGAGGAAAATCTGGAATTCTGGCAAAATCTGATACAGGCTTTTTCCTATAAAGAAAAATTGTATGCATTACCCACTGCCTTTACCTTGCAGACATATGTGGCACGGACCGAAACAGTGGGAGAGAGGGAGAGCTGGAGCATAGAGGAGCTTATGCAATGCTATGAAGAAAATAAAAAAGGCGAGGATTTTATGCTCTATCCCGGTGAAACGAAAAAGGATGTGTTTGGCACACTTTTAACCGGCAGTATCGACAATTATGTGGATTGGGAAAAGGGAACCTGCCGCTTTGACAGCGAGGAATTCCGACAGATATTGGAATTTGCCAATCAGTTTCCAGCCGCACTTACCATTACGGAAGACTGTTCGCCCATGAAAATTTTTCAAAACGGCAAAGCTCTTTTGTATCCGCTGCTGCTTAGGACTTTTTATGATACGAGTGCAGCCGAAATCATTATGGGAGAGCCGGTTACCTATGTGGGCTATCCGGTGAGTGAAAAGACGGCATCCGGAACAGTCATAAAAGCATCTTCTGATGTGTGGGCAATCAGCAGTACAAGTAAAAATAAGGAAGCAGCATGGGAATTTATCAGCCGTTTTTACCGGATACCTTATCAGGAAGAAATAAAAGAGGGGCTGCCGGTTAATAAAAGTGCATTTGAAAAAACGTGCGAGGAAGCCATGCAGACAGAGTATGAGGAGAAGAACGGAGAGTCTGTTCCCATAGAAAAAGCATGGGTTTCGTTTGAAGGGGAGCAGAGTATTCCCATTTATCAGATTTCCGAAGCACAGGCGGACAGCCTGAAAAAAGTGGTCGGAGGAGCGGCGGTTTTCTCAGGTTATGACAGTGGGCTTCACACCATTCTGCTGGAGGAGTCGGAAGCATATTTCGCAGGGGATAAAACACTGGATGAAACCGTGGAAATTATGCAGAAGCGGGCTGTTCTATATATGAATGAAAAGATAAAATAAGATTTTGAAAACTCACCGATAAAACCTGAAAATAGGCGATTGACACGGTTGGTTTATTGCCCTATCCTAATGGTAGAAAGGTGTGGTTTTATGAAGATACTTCACTGTGCGGATTTGCATATAGACTCCCGCATGAACACAAACTTTGATGCGGAAAAAAGAAAAAAGAGAAAAGCGGAAATCTTAAACACCTACAGGCGGATGATAGAATATGCCGCAGAACAGGGCGTCGCTGCCATCCTCATTGCGGGTGATTTGTTTGACACGAATTCCGTTTCCCGGACTGCCATGAGCGCCGTGTATACAAGCATCAAAGAGCATCCCGATATTGCGTTTTATTACCTGAAGGGCAATCATGATGTCAACAGCTTCCTGGCTTCCATGGAGGAAATCCCGGAGAACCTGCATTTGTTTTCCGACACCTGGTTAAGCTATGAAGTGGGAACGACCAGACGGGGCAGGGTGATGCTGTCCGGCGTGGAACTGAATGCGGAAAACAGCAGCCTGATTTATCCGGCGCTTTCTCTGGACAGCAGGGATTTAAATATCGTGACCCTGCACGGACAGAGTGCAGAATACCGCTCCAAGGACAAAACGGAAGTCATCAGCATGGCGCTTTTGAAAAATAAAGGAATTGATTATCTGGCACTGGGACATGTGCATGCCCATGTGGTGGAAGCACTGGATGCCAGAGGAATTTACTGCTATCCGGGTTGCCTCGAGGGAAGAGGCTTTGACGAATGCGGGGAACATGGTTTTGAAATGCTTACCATTGAGGAAGAAACCGGAACGCTTACCCATGAATTTATTCCGTTTGCTTACCGCAATCTGTATACCGTGCCGGTGGATGTGACGGGCTGCCTGCATTCCGATGAAATGATACAGAGAGTAGAAGAGGTGCTTCGGGAAAAGGATTATGCACCGGGCAGTTTACTGAAAATAGAACTTACCGGAGAAGTGGATGTTTCCTGCGAATGCAATGTTTCCTATATACAGGAACGTTTTTCACCCCGCTTTTTCTTTGTAAAAGTAAAAGACAGCACCCGGCTGAAGGTGGATTACACGGATTATCTTTTAGACGAGTCCTTAAAGGGCGAATTTGTCCGGACCGTCATGCAGGATACGACCCTGACACCCGAAATGCAGAGTGAAATTATACGCTGTGGCTTGCAGGCACTTGCCGGAGAGGAGTTCGCAGGATGAAATTAATTAGTTGCTCCATTGAAAATTTTGGAAAATTAAACGAATATGAGAGAAACTTTTCGGAAGGAATTACGGTCTTTTTAGAGCGCAATGCCTGGGGAAAAAGCACGCTGGCGGCATTTATCAAGGTCATGTTTTTCGGCTTTGCCGGAGAAAGCAAAAAGCTTTTGGCGGACAGGGAGCGTGAAAAATACCGTCCCTGGAACAAGGGCACCTATGGAGGAAAAATTGTCTTTGAAACCGGCGGAAAGCGTTACATTCTGCAGCGTACCTTCGGTGCAAAAGAAAAGGACGACAGCGCCGAGCTCTACGATGCGGCTACCAATTTGCCTTCTAAGGATTTTTCCTGCGACAATATCGGCGAGACATTGTTCGGACTGGATGACAAGTCCTTCCTGCGCACAGTGTTTGTGGCGCAGAATGAGGTAAATGTGCAGGAGGACGGAAAATGTGGCGTCAGCGACAGCATCAATGCGAAAATCGGCAACCTGACGGATGCCACGGACGATTTGACCAACTACGAAAGCGTCATCAAGGCCATGGCGGACGAGATGAACCGGCTTTCTCCCACACGTTCCACCGGACAGATTAAAAAGCTTGCCTCGGAAATCGGTTCCTTAAGCGCGGAAGTGCGGCAGGAGGAAACCGTGGAGGGCACGTTGCAGGATGTGGAAGAACGATACCTGAAGGAAAAGGAAGCCTGCCGGCAGATGAAGGCAAGGCAGAAGGAAGTGGAGGAGGAATATTCCCGCTCCTTGCTGACAGGCTCCTTACAGGATTTGCGTCGGGACTACGAAGAAAAAAAAGAAGAAGTGCGCTTAAAGAGAACCCTGTTTGCGGGCAGCGTTCCCGAAGAGGATGAGCTGGCGAACATGCAGGAGCTGGGCAGGGAGCTGGACAGAGAGAAGAGCATTATGCAGGAAAACCGTCTGTTTGCCGAGGACGAAGAACGGAGAAAAGCATTGGCGCATACTTTCTCGGCGGGGCTGCCGGAACAGGCAGAGCTGCTTTCCCGGAAGGAGCAGATTTCCCGTTACAAAGAGGTGCAGGGCGAACTTGCAGCGAGCAGACTTTCCCGGGAAGAAGAGGAACGTCTGCAGATTTTGTCGGAAACCTATCCGAAGGGCATGGCGGAAAAAGAAGAAATCGACAATATGCTGGCAGACTGGAACCGCAAAAAGGCGGTGAAGGCGGAACTGGTACATAAAAAAATCCAGGCGGAATTTTTGCAGAACCAGAACAAGCACAAGGAAAGACTGTTTTTCCTGTTTCTGGCACTCGGCGTTATTCTGCTTATTGCAGGCGGCGTGCTGTTTTTGGTAAGCACTCCTGCGGCTGTTGTGGGACTTATTGCAGGCGTGCTGATGCTGGGACTGGCGGTGATGAACCGTCCCACCGGCAAGGAAGAGGCAGCCGGTTATGCCAAAGAAGTGGAAGAGGACGAAGCAGGCATCAAGGCGGCGGAGGACAGAATGCAGTTGTTCTTCCGTGATTTTGAGCTGCGCGGCTACCCGGATACTGTGGAAGCGGTGCTTTACGATATGCGGAGAGATGAAGCGGAATACGACAGGCTGCACCGGAAAAAAGAGCTGGCTGCCGAGCCGGAAAAAGTGGCGCGGGCAGAGGAAATGCTGGCGGACATTACAGCTTATCTTCGAAAGTTTTACCCTACCATTCATATTAACGAAAACAACATTTCCGAAAGCTTTGAACTTCTGTGGCGGGAGGCGCTGGAATACAGCGAGCTGAAACGCAAGAAGGATGCTTTCGACAAGGCAAAGGAAGTCTACGAGGATGCGGACGAAGTGATTGGCGCTTTCCTTCAGAAAATCGGGCAGACGCCCCACCCCGACCGGGTAAAGCAGCTTAAGGATATTCATGAGCAGCTTATCCGTTACCATGCTGCCTATGAAGAACTGGAAAAGGCTTCTTCCAAATTAAAGGAATTTGAAGAAAGTAACGCGGATGTGCAGGCGGCTGCGGCAGAAGCGGCTGGCACACAGGTGCGCAGCAAGGAAGAAATCCAGGCAGAGAAGCAGAAGCTGGAAACAGATATTTCGGATACCGAAAGAGTGATACGGACTTATGAAAAGCAGATGGAAGAACTGCGGGAACGCGCCGGCAGCGTGGAGGACGCCAAGGAGCGTCTGGAGCAGCTTGCGGAAGAAAAAGAGGAGCTGGCTCACCGGTATGATGTAGTGGACAAAACGAAGCAGTATTTGTCACAGGCGAAGGAAAACCTTACCGCCAGATACCGCGACCCCATCATGAACGGCTTTAACAAATATTACGAAATGCTGACCGGATGCCTGCCCAGGGAATACAAAATGGATGCCAACATCAGCCTGACGAAGGAAGAAGGCGGCGGCAGAAGACAGATTACCGCCCTCAGCAGCGGCTGGCAGGATTTGGTAAACATCTGCCTGCGTATGGCACTTGTGGATGCTATGTATAAGGAAGAAAAGCCCTTCCTTGTCATGGATGACCCGTTTGTCAATCTGGATAAAGAAAAAATGGAGCTTGCCAAAGGGTTCCTGCGGGCTATCTCCAAAGAATACCAGGTGCTCTACTTCACCTGTCATGAAAGCAGAATTTAAGAGAAAATTGCATGAAAAAGAGATATTTAATATTGCTGGTTTTATGTGTATCTTTACTGGCGGGCTGCGGTACGGACAAATGAAACTGCATGCGGGAGAAATTAGCTTGTAAGCGAAGGGGTTAGGCAGGTTTGAAACCAGATTACGCGGAAAAGAAGGAAACGGGTCAAAATCCGCGTAGGGCTTGAAAATGATTTACGCGGAAAAGAGAAGAAAAGCTGAAAATCCGCGTAAAGCTTGAAAATGATTTACGCGGAAAAGAGAAGAAAAGTCGAAAATCCGCGTAAGGCTTGAAAATGATTTACGCGGAAAAGAAAAGAAAAGCCGAAAATCCGTGTAAGTCCCCCCAAAAAAACTACGCGGAAAAGAGAGGAAAAGCCGAAAATCCGCGTAACCGCGAAAAAGCTCCGGTTCTACGGGCGCTTGGAGAGAGAAAAAGGAGCGAGAGAGGCGGAAATACGCCCGCTCCCATATTTATAACAAAAAAGAAACCGGTGCGCTGCCCCGATAGGGGACGGCGGCACCGGCCTTTTTATATAAATAAGCAATCGTATATCATGTAAAAAGCATGCGGCTATGTGAAACAGTACGCCCGACGGGAAAACACGCCCGACGGGAAAACACGCCCGACGGGAAAACACACCGGACGGGAAAACACGCCTGACGTGCGCGATGCAGCACATGCCATGTGAAGCAACCCGTGCGGCGCAGTTCGCACTTAGTACAGCACCTTCTCCAGGGATGCAGGGTCGGAGGAAACCTTCAGGGCTTCGTCGCGGGTGACCTTGCCGTCGTTGACAAGAGCAATCAGGTCATCGTTTAAGCTGTGCATACCCTCTTTTCTGCCGGACTGCAGCATGCTGGGAATCTGGATGGTCTTGTTCTCACGGATGAGGTTTGAAATTGCCACGTTGGCAATCATGATTTCCGTTGCGATGACACGTCCGCTGCCGTCCGCTAAAGGAAGAAGCTGCTGGGTGATGACACCGCGGATAACGTTGGCAAACTGAGAACGGATCTGGGCCTGTCCGTCGATGGGACATGCATCGATGATACGCTCGACGGTCTGGGCTGCACTGGTAGTATGTAAGGTGGAAAGCACTAAGTGACCGGTTTCAGCGGCGCTGATAGCAGCGCTGATGGTTTCAAAGTCTCTCATTTCACCTACTAAAATAATGTCAGGGTCTTCACGAAGGGCGGAACGAAGGGCGGAAGCAAAGGAAGACACGTCCTTTCCGACTTCACGCTGATGAATCATGGCACGGTTGTGCGGATAAACATATTCGATAGGGTCTTCAATGGTCAGTATATGGCGGGAAGTGGTCTTGTTGATGTGGTCAACCATGGATGCCAGGGTGGTGGACTTACCGCTTCCGGTAGGACCGGTAACCAAGACAAGTCCTCTGGGCATTTCGGAAAGCTCTCTGACTACATCGGGCAGACCAAGCTGGGAAAATGTGGGAATTTCCTGTTTTAACAGACGGATGCTTGCCGCTAAATTGTTGCGCTGATGATAAATGTTGGCGCGGATGCGGGTGCCGTCACGAAGCATACATCCTACGTCCAGGTCCTCCCCCGAAGTGACCAACTCCACCTGTTTCTGATCCAGAAAGGCAAAAATCATGTTGCGGGACTCTTCGGCCGTGGGACAATCCGGAAGGATTTCCAAAGTACCGTAACGACGCAGAGCTAAATTGGTACCGACAGTGATATGAATATCAGAACAGTCGGTCTTTTTGGCATATGCCATCAGTTCTTCAAAGTTCATGTGTTCTCCTCCTACAGCATTATAAGTTTATATAAAAATATTATATGGTATAATGGCGGAAATAGAAAGACATTTTTATAAAAGTTTTACGTTAGAATGAAGAGAAAATAACGACTGCACAAATTTACTTTTCCGGGCAGCTGTGATATAGTGAAGTTATTGAGAAAAGGAGCAGCCATGGAGAATTACCTGAATATCACACAGCTTGCCGGGCTACGGAATGCCACCACGGAAACCTTGCGGCACTATGACCGGATAGGACTTCTAAAGCCCACTTATGTGGACCCGGGCACTGGTTACCGGTATTATTCCACGGAGCAGGTGGAGATTTTCGATACCATTATGGACCTTCGTGATATAGGTCTTCCCCTGAAGGAAATACAGGAGTTCATGAACCACAGGAATGTGGAGAATTCTTATGAAATTTTATCAAAGAAGGCGGACGAACTGCGGCAGGAAATTGCGGAGAAGCAGAAAATGCTTCTGCAGATTGAGCAGAAAACCACCTATATTAATATGGTAAAGAATGAAAAGCTGTTTTCCTTAAAGCAGTGGAGAATCACCCACATCGGAAAACGGAGCATGGTCATCTCCCGCGCAAAGGAGAAGGATTTGAGTGATTTTATTTGCGAATTTACCAGACTGCGGAAAAATCTGTCGGATGACTTCAATGTATTCGGCACCAATATTTCAGGTTCCCTTATAGATCCGGGTTCTTTTCTGCATACCGGAAAAGAAAGACTTTTGCGCTACCCGGCGCTGCCCTACGGTATCTGCGAGGAGGAAATCCGTTACGGTGAGCTGACGGAGCTGCCGGAGGCGGACTACCTGGTCTGCTTCGGAAAAGGAGTCTTAACGGCGGAGTCGTCAGAGCTCACGAAAATACGCAGGTATCTTTCGAAAAACGGCTACGAAGTCACGGGGTATCTGTATGAAAGGGACATCATTGACATTTCCCTTACAAACGACCCGGCGGAGGTTATTTACAGGTTAGAAATTCCGGTGCGGAAAGCATCCGGAAAAGAAAATTAGAAAAATTTGTTAAAATGTATTGACCTTTGTGTTACACAAAGGTATATATTGCGTTATATCACAAAACAAGAAGTCAAAAACGTATGACAACCAACACTCAAAGGAGAGCGAATTTATTATTTGCTCTCCTTTTTGTTTTGGAAAAATCAGAAAGATGCTTTGGCTTCGGACAGGAAACAGGAAGGTGAAAGCTATGAAAAAAGAAAATAACATGATTGAACTCATAGGCGTAACAAAACAATTCGGAGACATGACGGCAGTCAACCACATCAACCTTACTGTTAAGGAAGGCGAATTTATGACATTCTTAGGTCCTTCCGGCTGTGGCAAGACGACTACCCTCCGTATGATAGCCGGATTTGAAGACCCCACGGACGGTAAGATTTTCATTGACCATACCGACTGTGACAACGTACCGGCAAACTTAAGAGATGTCAACACCGTCTTTCAGAACTATGCGTTGTTTCCCCATCTGTCCATCCGGGACAACATCGCATTCGGCTTAAAATTAAAGAAGCTGCCCAAGGAGGAAATCGATAAAAAAGTGGACAAGATGGTGGAGCTTATCAAATTAGAGGAGCACATCAACAAAAAGCCCTCCCAGCTTTCCGGCGGACAGAAGCAGAGGGTTGCCATTGCAAGATCCTTGGTAAATGAGCCGAAGGTACTGCTTTTGGATGAGCCTCTGGGAGCGCTGGACTTAAAACTCCGCAAGGAAATGCAGATTGAATTAAAGCATCTGCAGAGAGAGTTGGGCATTACCTTTATCTATGTTACCCATGACCAGGAGGAAGCGCTTACCATTTCCGACCGTATTGCCATCATGAACAAGGGCAACATCGAACAGCTCGGCACGGCGGAGGAAATTTACGATACACCTAAGACAAAATTTGCAGCCAACTTCATCGGCGAGACCAATATTTTAACCGGCTTTATTATTTCCCAGGACAGCGACAAGACGACGGTTAACCTGCACAACCAGATACTTACCGTTTACGATACGGAGAAAAAGTACAAGGACGGTCAGAAAATATGCGCCTGTGTCAGACCGGAAAACATGCACTTTGTGGACTATCTGGAAAACTATGAAGAAGACAGATACAACACCATTACCTGTATCTATGAAGAGCAGATTTACATCGGCAACTTAAGAAGACATATCCTTCACACACCGGAGGGCGAAGTCGTAAAGATTACCCGGTATGCTAGAAAGGGAGAAACCTACAAGCGCGGCGATTACGTGAAGGTCTGCTTCAGCAAGAAGCGCTGCATACTGGTGGAAGATGAGGAGGTGTAGCGGATGGAAACGAAGACAAAGAAAAAAAGTAAAAAGGGTGTTTTCGGAAATGTACTTCTGACCATCGGTCCCATGTCCCTCTGGACGGTATTGTTTTTCGTATTCCCCTTCATTTACATCATTTTGGTAAGCTTCTGCTCGAGGGACCAGTTCGGCAACATTGTTTACAGCTTTTCCTTAGGCGCTTACAAGACTCTGACAAAAGCGGTTTACCTGCAGGTTATCTTCCGTACCTTAAAGATGGCAGCCATTGTTACGGTACTGGTTACTCTGATTGCTTACCCATACGCTTACTTTTGTTCCCGGGCGAGCAAAAAGATACAGAACCTGTTAATCATTGCGGTTATGATACCCTTCTGGATTAACTCGCTACTCCGTATCTACGCGATTATGAACTTTACCTCCAAGAACGGACTTATCAATAACTTCCTGATGGGAATGGGTATCATCAAGGAACCCATTCAGATTTTGTACACCACGGGAGCCGTTTACTTCGGTCTGGTATACAGTCTGGTTCCCATGATGGTCATGCCGCTTTACTCCTGTCTGGAGAAAATCGACCCGGCAGTACTGGAAGCCGGAAGAGATTTAGGATGCTCCTCGGGACAGCTTTTCCGGAAAGTAATTTTTCCGCTTTCCATCCCCGGCATTATGGGTGGTCTGGTCCTGGTATTTGTCCCCGCCATGTTTAACTTCTACATTGCGGATGCCCTGGGCGGCGGCAAAACCATTATCATCGGCAACCTGATATCTTCCCAGTTCTCCACGGCAAAGAACTGGCCGCTCGGCGCAGCCCTTTCCGTAGTGGTTATGGTTATCAGCACCGCCGTTATTATGATAAAGAATAAAATAGAGAGAGCGAGGTCGTATTGATATGAAGAAAAAACTTGGGCCCGGAGCCATATTCTACATTTTACTGTTTTTAATTCTGCTCTACGCACCTATCGTCATGATGGTTACTTATTCCTTTAATAATTCGGAATTAGATATGGGCTGGAGCGGATTTACCTTAAGGTGGTACAAGGAGCTGTTTGCGGCACAGGATGCGAAAAAGGCGGTTATCAATTCCCTCATTGTTTCCTGTACCAGCACGGCAATTTCCATTTTGCTCGGCGCCTTTGCAGCCATTGGTTTTCATAAATTTGAATTTAAGGGAAAGAACCTGCTTGACTCTTTCTTTTACATTCCCACCATTGTACCGGCGATGCTGCTTGGTGTTTCCCTTTTGTCATTGTTCGACATCATGCACATCAGCTTAAGCAAGGTTACCATTATCATTTCCCACGTAACCTTCTGTATGCCGGTCTGCTTTAACAACATACGTGTGGCGTTAAACGGCTTTGACAAGTCCATTGAAGAAGCGGCGCAGGATCTGGGATGCACCCAGATACAGGTTATCACCAAAGTACTGCTTCCCAACTTAGTACCGGCAATGCTTTCCGGCGGACTGCTTGCCTTTACCTTTTCCTTAGAGGATGTGCTTACCACCTTCTTCGTGGCAGGCCCCAAAGATATCACACTTTCTATGTACATCTTCGGACAGATGAAATCGGGCATGAAGCCCACCATTAACGCTTTGAGTACCCTGCTTATCATTGTCACCGTCACCATCGGCGTCGTTATGCAGGTCATTCAAAATAGAAGCATTGCAAAAAACAAGTAGGAGGACAACATTATGAAGAAAAAAATCTTAGCCTTACTCGTAGCATCCACCATGGTGTTCAGCCTTGCGGCATGTGGTGACGAAAGCGCATCCACCACCCAGGGAAGTGAAAGCACTCCCACATCTGCATCGGACGGAGAGGACGCTTCCTCATCTGCTTCCGGCAGCAAGGGCGAATTAAATTTACTTGCCTGGTCCGGTTTTGACGACGAAGCCATTAAAAAATTAGAGGAAATGACCGGTTACACCATCAACTACACACAGTTTTCTTCTTTGGAAGAAATGGAAACCAAGGTAATGTCCAACTCCACCCAGTATGATGTGGCAATGTGTTCCGACTATGTCATCGAAGCACTGGTAGCACAGGATGAGCTGGAAGAAATCGATACCTCCAAACTTTCCAATTACCAGTATCTCGGCGAACAGTACTTAAGTCCCTCTTATGACCCTGACAACAAGTGGTCCGTTCCCTATTCCGGCGGCGGTATCGGTATTTTAATCAACAGAGATACCGTAGATACCGAAATCACCAGCTATGCGGATTTGTGGAAACCGGAGCTGGAAGGTCAGATTGCTTTTACCAACGATGAAAGAATGGCGCTCTGCATTACCAACTTAGTAAACGGAAACGATTTCAATGCCACTGACGAAGCCTCTATCCGGGCAGCAGGCGAAAAGCTCACTGAGCTTCTTCCCAACGTACATGCCTTTACCTACAACGACTACAAGATGATGTTAAACGGCGAAGCAAATGTTCTTGTGATTGCCACCGGTTCCGAATATAAAGCAGCTAAGGAAATGGATAACTGGGAATTTGTTATTCCTTCCGAAGGTATGCACATGTTTATTGACAGTTATGTAGTTCCCAAGGGCGCAAACATGGATGCCGCGTATGCCTTTATTGATGCCATTATTTCCGAAGAGTACCTGACCAGAAAGGGCGAGGATACCAACTGGGGCTACGGCTATTGCAACACCCAGGTAGAACAGGATGCAATCGATGCCGGTATTTCCGAAGACCTGATGCAGGTTGCTTATCCGGATGTGGATTCCGCAACCACCCACTACATGGCAAACATCGGCGAAGCCTCCCTGATTTACGACGAAGTATGGACCGAACTGAAGCTGGCAGCCAGCTCCAAGATGGACTAAACAAAAATTTTCAAAAGAAAACCTGAATTAACCGTTTGATTTTCAGAAAGGAGGAAAGAGGATGACCAGAAAAGAATTTTATTCCATCACATTAAAGACGGTTCTGCCCCTGATGCTGCAGTCGCTTCTTACCTCCAGCGTGAACTTTATAGACCAGATAATGGTAGGAAAGTTAGGAGTATCGGAGATTGCTGCCGTCGGTGTCGCCAACAAAATCTACTCCCTTTTCTATCTGGTCTTATACGGAACCTGTTGTGCCTGCGTCATGTTCGTTTCCCAGTACTGGGGACGGAAGGACGTGGAGGGTGTCCGGAAAATCATGGGCATGACCTGCTCCATTACCGTGACCCTCGGTGTGCTTGTAACACTGGCAACCCTGCTTTTTCCCAGACAGTGCCTGTCACTGTTTACCCCGGATATGGCGGTAATTGACAGCGGTGTAGGCTACCTGCGTGCCATTTCCGCTTCCTATCTGCTCTTAAGCTTCATCTATCCCATTAACTACCTGTTAAGAGGACAGACAAGGGTGGGAATTGTACTGGCGACCGCCATCGGTTCCGTGTTTATGAATATTTTTGCCAATTACGCCTTTATCTTTGGCAACTTCGGTATGCCCCGGTTAAATGTGGTGGGAGCCGCCATCGGCACCGTAGCCACCAGAGGCGTGGAGCTGACTATCCTCATTATTTACCTGATAGCCAGCCACAACGAAGTGATACAGGACATCCGGGGGATGTTCCGGTATAAAGGTCATGAATTTGTTACTTTTATCAAAAAAGCGCTGCCCCTTGCTTCCAATGAATTTTTGTGGGGCGTCGGTACTTCGATTTACTTAGTGGTTTACGGCCACATGGGAACGGAGGAGCTGGCAGCCATGAGTATTATGAACACCCTGCAGACTATGGTGCAGACCTTCGGCCTATCCCTTTCGAGCTCCGCAGCCGTAATTGTGGGAAATGAAATCGGAAAAGGCAACAAAAAGGATGTGCTTGTCTGCGGCGGACGGTTTCACAGACTGGCGGTGTGCATGGGAGCTATGGTGGGGGTAGGACTCTTTGCCCTGATTTCCCCCATTACCGCAGCCTATTCCCTGATAGGCACCCGGACGGGAATACTCCTTCGGGAAACCCTTACGGTGATGTGCTGCTACCTGCCGCTCAGCTGCTACAACTCCATGAACATTGAAGGGCTGTTCCGGAGCGGCGGCGATATTAAATTTGTCCTGCTGATGGATACCGGCGGTATCTGGATGGTGGGCATGCCTCTTACCCTCCTGTTGGGAGATGTGCTTAAGCTTCCTCTTCTGTGGGTATTCATGGCATATGTATGTGTGGAAATTTACAAGCTTTTGATAGGTTTTTTCAGATACCGGTCGGGAAAGTGGCTGCATACCCTGTCCCTGTAACCGCAGAAAAAGGAAATGCCAATGGCAGAAAGGATGAGGAATATGAAAATACCCAAAAACAGTGCATTACTGGTAATTGATTTACAGGACGGAGAGGCAGAGGACGGCATGAACGACGGTATTCCCGTTATGCAGGGTTCCCACACCTATGAAAATGCTCCGAAGATTATTAAATTTTTCCGGGAGCATAACCTTCCGGTGGTACAGATCAGGGAATGCCACAGAGCGGACAAATCCGATTTCGGCAGGGAGTTAGACGGCGTGGAAAGCGAGCATTGCCTCGAGGGAACGAAGGCGGTGGAATATCTTCCCATTACGAAACCGGAAGGCAACGATTACCTCATTGTAAAAAGAAGATACAGCGCGTTCATCGGTACGGACTTAGACATTTTACTTCGCTGCCTGAAGGTGGACACCCTGTTTTTAATCGGCGGACTTACCGATGTGTGCGTGCATTTCACCGCAGTGGATGCCCACCAGTGGAACTACCACTTCTATGTGGTAACGGACAGCGTGACCGGTTCTTCCTGGAAGGCACACGAATATGCGCTGAAAAACATGAAATATCTGCAGAGAGAGTCCAACATCACCACAGAAGACATTCTGACGGCAGAGGTGTAGGAGAGGAGAGTGACAGCTATGAAAATACCGGAAAACAGTGCTTTATTATTGGTGGATGTGCAGGCATCCAAGGTACATATGCCCGTATACGACGGCGAAGAACAGCAGCAGAGAATTAAGTATTACCATGAAAATATTGTGAAGGTTGTGGATTTCTTCCGCCAGAAGAAGGACTTTCCAATTATCCATATCATTGAACTGCACCGTGACGATTTATCCGACTTCGGCAGGGAGTTAGACGGCTCCGAGCATGTGCACTGTCTGGAAAAGGACTCCTATTTCTGGGAAGGCGCCGCTCCCATCGAAGGAGAATATACGATACCCAAAAGAAGATACAGCGCATTCTTCGGTACGGATCTGGAAATCCTGCTCCGCTGCAAGGGCATTGAACATCTTTTCATTTGCGGCGGCATGACAGATATCTGCGTGCATTTCACCGCCGTGGAAGCGCATCAGTTAAACTATCACATCCACGTATTAAGAGAGGCATGTCATACCCACAGTCCTCTCGATGTGGCAGAGGCGGCTTTTGAAAACATGGAATATTTCCAGACCGGAGCCGTTATGAGTGTGGACGATCTGGAATGGTGAGCCTATGATGAAGGAAGAGATACGGGAACTGGAGCAGATTGCGGCAGCATTTGCTCCTTCCGTTGAACAGATAGCGGATGGTCTTTGTGACCATCCGGAAATCAAATACGAAAAGTTTTTTGCATATAAGACCTATACGGATTATTTGAAGCGGCAAGGGATGACTGTTACGGAACACGCAGCAGACATAGCTACCGCTTTTGTGGCTTCTTATAAACAGGGTGAAATCCGTCTTTACGGCTGCCCGGCAGAAGGGAGACGCGTATGGAAACACTGAAAGAAAAAGAGTGGATAACCCTGAATAAAGTGATTTTGGAAATATACAGCATTGAAACCATGGAAGAATTTGCCTCCCATATTCTGAAAATATGCCGCAATCTGGTGCCCTACGACATGGGCTATTTCCTGATTTACGATGAGACCGAGGCGGTCCGGGAAGAAACCGGCTATTCTGCGGCGGAAGGCATGGACGACGAGCTGTTTTCCGTCTACTTAAAGGAATATTATGCCAAGGACTATCTGCAGTATTTTATCTCCCTGTTTAAGGAAAGCGCCTGCTACCGGGATACGGACATCATGGATGAGAGGCTGCGCACCAAGACGGAAATCTTCTGTCATTTCATGGAGCCCAACGGCATTCCCTACGGCGCCGGCTGTGTGCTCTGGAAGGGCAATAAGATGCTGGGCGTTCTAAACTTTTTTCGCAGCGGAACCTCCGGGGATTTTACGGACAAAGAAATGTTTATCCTGAATTTACTGCAGGACCATCTGGCGGAAAAACTCTATCAGTTGTTCTTAGGCAAAAAGAGCCTTGCGCAAAATAAACAGGCGGAAAAAATGGTCCGCTTTGCGGACCGGATGGGTCTGACGGTGCGGGAGAGGGAAAGCTTTACTCTGTTAATGGACGGAAAAAGCAATCAGGAAATTGCGGACGACTTAGGCATCTCCCTTTCCACGGTGAAAAAGCATGTGGTGAACATTTTCGACAAATGTCATGTAGGAAGCCGCAGCCAGTTAAGACAGGCGTATGAACTTCAGGAAAATTAAAAAAGTACCGGAAAAGTACCATAAAAATACAACTCATGGATAATTGTTAATACTTCTGAAAGGACTACAATAGAACTATGAGTTACAAAACAAAGGAAACACGAAAGAAAGGTGGAATGTGTTATGCAGAAGATTTTTACTAAGGAATTCAAGCCCGGTGAAAAATGGTCGGGCTGCATCGGAAAAGGCAAATATATTCATTTTAAGGCATTGGGTGATGACGCCAATGTTTCTATTCTTCTCTACAATATGAGAGATACTTCGGAAAGGTACAACATGCCGGACTCCACAAAGGCACAGTACACCTACCACCTGACAGCGGGCAATGTACTGATGAGCGACAACGGACGCGTCCTTGCTTCCATCGTACAGGACTCCACCGGCTGGAACGACACCATTTCCGGTCATACCACCAGAATGATGACGGATGAAAAATACGGAAAAACCTCCTACCAGAAGGAAGGCAACGATTATTACCGCTGCGGCGAAGAAAACTTCAAGGTGGAATTAGTCAGAAACAACATGTCCAAAAGAGATCTGGTTCCCTGTGTCAACCTGTTTTCCAAGGTTTATGTGGAAGAGGACGGCAGCATGCATTATGTATCCGACCATTGTAAATACGGCGATACGGTAACTCTCCGCACCGAAATGGACATTATCTTTATAGCTTCCAATACACCGAACCCCTTAGACCCGGCGAAGGAATATCCTTCCGTACCGGTTACCATGGAAGTTTACGATGCGCCTCCCGTAGATTTATTAGACCCTTGCGTACAGAGCAGAACCGAGAACTACCGTGCATTTGAAAACACCTGGGACTACAACAACTTACTGGGAATTTAGAAAGAAGCCGGCACATTTGGATGGACAGATGACAGAAAGGAAGGAAAACACTATGTATGGATTTGTAGAAAAAGACAGTGAATTAAAAATAGAAGATGCCGTATACGATAAGGTGCTGGACGCGGGACTTGGCTGGCTCCATGAATTAAAGAAAGGACAGAAGTTCCGTATCTTAGACCTGGAAGGAAACCAGGCAGTGGACACCACCTTTTATGACCTGCACAACCCCGAAGACCATTACGGCGCCATTGCTACCATTGTGGCACAGCAGAATATTTACCTGACGACCGGAACGATTTTAAGAGCCGAGTCCGGAAAACCTCTGCTTAAAATCATCGCAGACAAGACCGGCAGACATGACACTTTAGGCGGTGCCTGCTCCTCCCAGTCCAACACCGTGCGCTATGCGAGGGAAAAACGCTACATGCACAACTGCCGCGACAGCTTTATGCTGCAGCTTGCGGACACCACAGAGGATATCCGGAAACGTGACCTGGCGCCCAATATCAACTTCTTCATGAACGTACCCCTGACCAAAGAGGGCGGCTATAAATTTGATGACGGTGTATCGGCACCCGGTAAGTATGTAGAAATGGAAGCGCTGGAGGATGTCTGCATCTTAATCAGCAACTGCCCGCAGCTTAACAACCCCTGCAACGCATACAACCCGACACCGGTGAGATTGCTTATCTGGGACTAAGGTGTGAAAAAATTTCACACGTAAATTTGTGCCGAAGCAAGGTGCTAAATCCCAAGGCACTTTGGCACCGGAAAGTTTGCAGAGAACTGAAAGGCGTGAGATTATGCTTCATAAAGTACTGATTGCCAACAGAGGCGCGATAGCGGCTCGAATTGAACGGACACTGAAAAAGATGGGAGTGGGCAGCGTGGCTGTCTACTCCAAAGCAGACAGGGACAGCCTGCATGTGGCAGGTGTGGACGAAGCCGTTTACCTCGGTGACGGTACCGCAAAGGAAACCTATCTGGACGTAGAAAAAATCATAGATGCCTGTAAAAAGACCGGAGCGGATGCTGTGCATCCCGGTTACGGCTTTTTAAGCGAGAACACCGAATTTGCCATGCTTTGTAAAAAGAATGGCATAATTTTTATCGGTCCCACCGTAGAAAATATCCGGCAGTTCGGCTTAAAGGTACCGGCAAGGGAACTTGCACAAAAAGCCCATGTGCCCCTGCTTCCCGGAACGGGACTTCTCTCGAAAGCGGAAGAAGCGGTCGACAAGGCTGACGCCATCGGCTATCCGGTAATGCTCAAATCCACTGCCGGAGGCGGCGGTATCGGTATCCGTATCTGCGAAAATGCGGCGGAATTAAAGGATGCGTTTGACAAAGTCCGGCATCTGGCAGAAGCAAACTTCAACGACAGCGGTGTTTTTTTGGAAAAGTACATTCGCCGTGCCCGCCATGTGGAGGTGCAGATTTTCGGAAACGAATACGGGGAAGTGACCGCCATCGGCGAACGGGACTGCTCCGTACAGCGCAGAAACCAGAAGGTGGTGGAAGAGTCACCCGCACCGGGACTGACCGAGGAAGTAAGGGCAAAGATGTACGAAGCGGCGGAAAGTCTGGCAAAATATGCCGGTTACCGCAACGCCGGCACCGTGGAATTTTTATATGACGAAGAGTACCGGTCCTTTTATTTTCTGGAAGTGAACACCCGCCTGCAGGTAGAACACGGCATTACGGAAGAGGTCATGGGAATTGACCTGGTAGAGTGGATGGTAAAAGAAGCCGCCGGAGAGCTGAAAGGTTTAAAATCCCTTCTTCGCAAGTCGGAAGGACATGCACTGGAATGCCGTATCTATGCGGAGGACTGTTTCCGCGATTTCCGTCCCTCCTGCGGCAAAATCGATGAAGTGGAATTTCCGAAAGAAGCAAGAGTGGAAACCTATCTTCGCAAGAACATAGAAATCACTTCTTTTTACGACCCCATGCTTGCCAAGGTGATTGTGCACGGAAAGAATCGTAAGGAAGCCGTGGAAAAGATGGTAAAAGTGCTTACGGAAACGAAGCTCTACGGTGTCACCACCAACATCAGCTATCTCACTTCTTTACTGCAGACGGAAAACTACAAAGAAGCCAAACTTTTCACCAGGATGCTGGACGGTTTTCGCCCGGAAGAAAATGCCATAGAGGTAATAAGCGGCGGCATCCAGACCACCGTGCAGGACTATCCCGGCATGATTGGCTTCTGGACGGTGGGCGTTCCGCCCTGCGGCGCCATGGATGACTTCCATTTCAGGCTGGGCAATGTTATACTGGGAAACGAGGAAGGCGCGGCAGGTTTAGAGATGACCATGCAGGGCGGTTCTTATCAGTTCCGCACGAAGGTAAGCTTCTGCCTGACCGGCGCGGATATGGAGCCGCAGCTTGACGGCAGACCCATTCCCATGAACCGCATAGTGACGGCGGAAGCGGGAGAAGTCTTAAAGCTTTCCATGTGCAAGAGCGGCATGCGTACCTACCTTACCGTAAAGGGAGGTCTGGACATTCCGAAGGTCATGGGCTCCTGCTCCACCTTTATTGACGGTAAATTCGGCGGACACAACGGACGGACCCTGCGTACCGGCGATGTCTTAAAGCTTCGCAAAGAGTGCGTGGCGGAAAAATCTTCTCCCGTTGCCGTACAGATTTCCGCCCATCCGGAATACCTGCCGGTCATCACGAAGGACTGGACCATAGGCGTCCTGCCCGGACCGCAGCCCACCGGAGAATACTTAAAGCCGGAATATTTACATACGCTGACAACCCATGAATATGTGGTAAACTTTAACTCCGCCCGTACCGGCATCCGCTTAAACGGTCCCATCCCGGAATGGGTAAGGGAGGACGGCGGCGAAGCCGGACTGCATCCCTCCAACATCCACGATAATGCCTATGCCATCGGTACACTGGATCTGACCGGCGACCAGTCCATTTTACTGGGACCCGACGGACCGAGCCTTGGCGGCTTTGTCTGCCCCGTGACTACCGCCAAAGGAGAGCTTTGGAAATTGGGACAGCTTCATCCCGGGGATAAGGTGCATTTTGAACTGGTTTCTCTAAAGCAGGCAGCAGCCATAAGAGAAGCGGAGGAAGGAAATCTTCACGGAAGCTACCGTCCGGTGCCTGTTCCTTTTGCCGAGGATTTACATCCCTCTTACGCGGTGCTGGCAGAAGGAACAGAGGAAGGCATTTCCTACAAGCTGCGTCTTTCTGGTGAAGAAAATATACTGATGGAATTCGGGGAAATGGAGCTGAACCTGGATTTGCGTTTCCGGGCGCATGCCCTGATGGAGGCGCTGAAAGGCACAGACCTTCCCATTATTGATATGACACCCGGTATCCGTTCCCTTCAGATACATTTTTCCGTGGACAAAATTTCGCCCACAGAAATGGGCAGAAAGGTAGTGGAGGTAAATGCTTCCCTGCCGGATATGGATGACATTACCGTGCCGTCCCGTATCCTGCATCTGCCGCTTTCCTGGGACGACCCGCAGACACAGCTTGCAGCAAGACGTTATCAGGAAACCACAAGACCCAATGCACCCTGGTGCCCCAGCAACCCGGAATTTATCCGCCGGATTAACGGACTGGATTCCATTGAGGATGTAAAGAAAATTGTATTTGAGGCTTCTTATATGGTACTGGGTCTGGGCGATGTTTATCTGGGAGCGCCGGTTGCGGTGCCGGTGGACCCTCGTCACAGAATGGTAACCACCAAGTACAATCCCGCCCGTCCCTGGACACCGGAAAATGCGGTGGGTATCGGCGGCGCTTACCTCTGTGTCTACGGCATGGAGGGCCTGAGGCTACCAGTTCGTAGGACGCACCATTCAGATGTGGAACCCGTTGCAGGAAACGGAGTACTTTACCAAAGAAAAGCCGTGGCTCCTTAACTTCTTTGACCAGATACGGTTCTACCCGGTTTCCGCCGAAGAAATTTTAAAGGACAGGGACGATTTTTTACGCGGCAGGTTCCCCATTGAAATCGAAAACACGGAATTCGGTTTAGGTGACTATAAAAAATATTTAGCTTCCATCAAGGACAGCGCGGCAGCCTTCAAAAAGCATCAGGAAGAGTCCTTCTTAAAGGAACGGCAGATGTGGAAGGAGAAGGGGCTCGACCATTATGACTCTGAAACGGAGGACAGCCTGCAGAGCTTTACCGCTACCTTACAGGAAGGCGAAAACGGCGTGGAAGCCACTATTCCCGGCAGTGTCTGGAAAATCCTAAAGGCGCCGGGACAGCAGGTGGAAGAAGGCGAGGAGATTGCCATTCTGGAGAGCATGAAAATGGAATTTCCCATTACGGCACCCGTAAGCGGCACCGTCACCCAGGTTCTGGTAAAACCGGGCGACAGAGTGGACGGCGGTCAGGTGCTGGCGGCAATAAAATAGGAGGCGAAATCCTCTGCTCACCGGAGGATTTCCAAAACAAGGAGGCTAAATCCTCTGCTCCTGCAAGGGCAGTCGCATTTTGCTTCGCAAAACAAGGAGGATGGCTATGACGAACATACCGGAAAGACTGACGATTGCATGGATTAAGAAAGCATATAAGGACGGCATCCTGACCCCGGAGGAACTGGTGGATGCCATTATCAAAAGGAATGAGGCATATAAGGACTACAACATCTGGATTGTGCCGCCCACAAAAGAGTTCGTGAAGCCGTACCTGCAGGCGCTGCAGCAGATGGATAAGGAGCTTCCCCTGTGGGGCGTTCCTTTTGCCATCAAGGATAATATCGATCTGGCAGGGGTATCCACCACGGCATCCTGCCCGGACTATGCGTATACACCGAGAGAAAGCGCCACGGTAGTGAAAAAGCTTATGGAAGCGGGCGCCATTCCCATGGGCAAGACGAACTTAGACCAGTTTGCCACCGGTCTTGTGGGAACGAGAAGTCCCTACGGAGAGTGCCATAATGCCCTTGATCCGAAAATGATTTCCGGCGGCTCATCTTCCGGGTCCGCTGTCAGCGTGGCGCTGGGACTGACTGCGTTTGCCCTGGGCACCGATACCGCAGGCTCCGGCAGAGTTCCCGCCATGTTAAATAACTTAGTGGGCTACAAGCCGCCCGTGGGTTCCTGGTCCTCCAAGGGCGTGGTACCCGCCTGTGCTTCTCTTGACTGTGTAACCGTATTTGCAGGCAATCTGCAGGAAGCGGAAACCGTGGACAGCGTGGCAAGAGGCTTTGACGAAGAGTGTCCCTGGTCCCGTGAAATCGAAAACAGGGCGGACAGGCTTCCGGCAAAGATTTACCTGCCGAAAAGCAAGCCAGAATTTTACGGACAGTGGGCAGACGAATACGAAGAAAAATGGGATGTGGCAGTGGAAAGAATACGTTCCCTGGGTATTCCCGTGGAAGAAATCGACTATAAGATGTTTGAGGATGCGGCGCTTATTCTGTACGAGGGTGCTTATGTGGCAGAACGCTGGGAAGACCTGAAGGGCTTTGTGGAGTCCCATCCCGGCAGTACCTTCCCCGTTACCGAAACGATTTTACGCTCCGGCGGCAGGGAAGACCAGACGGCGGCAAAGCTGTTCGGCAACCTGCATGAGCTGCAGGCGTACAAGCACAAAGCACACATGCTCTTAAAGGATGCGGTCATGATTATGCCTACGGCGGGCGGTTCCTTTACCCGCGACGAGGTGCGGGAAGACCCCATTAAGACCAACAGCAAAATGGGACTTTACACGAACCACTGCAATCTTCTTGACTTAGCGGCAGTGGCAATCCCGGAGGATACCTCCGACAGGATAAGACCTTTCGGCATTACGGTATTCGGACGTTTCGACAACGAAGCGCTGGTGCGCGGCTTTGCGGCAGCCTTTTTAGAGCAGGAAACCATGCTGTTTGCCGTCTGCGGGCTGCACAAAAAGGGCGGCTCCCTTGCTTACCAGTTGGAAGAACTGGGCGCTTCCTATGTGGAAAGCACTTGCACGGACGAGCATTATGAGCTTTACCGTCTGCACACCACTCCCGTAAAACCGGGTCTTATGAAGACGGAGGGTGTGGGAAACCACATTAAGGTAGATTTGTATGCCCTGCCGGTTGTAAAGCTGGGACGTTTCCTGAGCCGGGTAGCGGAACCGCTTGTGCTGGGTGACATTACCCTGCAGGACGGCCGCGTGGTAAAGGGCTTCCTATGTCAGGGATATGCAGCGAAAGACGCAGAAAACATCACTGCAGAGGGAAGCTTTTAAGAGCATATTGGGAAGAGCAGGTGTATAAGTCTGGAATTTATGCGCCGGCTCTTTTTGCGTTTATGTACCGGTATGCTCTTTTGGGGGGAGTATGCATCGCGACTCTTTTGGGAGGTTTATGGAAATAGGATGTCACTTATGTTATAATGGGTGAGGCAAGTTTGATATAATAAATTTGGAGAATTTACCTATGGAGTACAGAAGATTTGGCAATAAAATCATAGCCAGAATAGACAAAGGAGAAGAAATTCTTACAACGACAAAGGCGAGGTGTTCGGAGGACACCTGAATAAAGCCGTTGTAAGCGCTACCTGTGAGATGGTGATAGATGTTATCGACGGAAGCATTGACCGGAAATACGATGAAGAAACCGGATTGAATGTGTTCCGGTTCTGACGGGACTCCTTCGGTCCCATTTTTATGAGGAGTGATGGTATGAAAAAATTAGCAATTTTATTCCCGGGAGTAAATTACAGTGTGGACTGTCCGCTTTTATATTACGCGGGCAACATTTGTGAGAATGCCGGTTTTGAAATATACGAAGTGAAGTATGAAGGGTACGGAAAAGCACAGACAGCCGCAAAGGCTTCTTCCCTTGAGGAGTGCATAAAATTAGAATACGAAGCCCTGAAAGGAAAACTTCCGCAGGACATGCTGCAAGAGTATGAGGAACTTGTGTTTGTTACCAAAAGCATGGGAACCGTTCTGGCGGCGCATCTGGAAGAGGATTACGGGTTACATAATGTTACGCATGTGATGCTGACGCCCATTGACCAGACTTTGCCCTATCTGAAAACGCAAAAGAAGATAGCATACATGGTAACCGGCACTGCGGATAATAAGGTAAATCACGAGGCGCTCCGGAAAATGAGCCGGGAGCACAATTATCCCCTTACAGAGATAGTAGGAGCCGGACACCGGCTGGAAATCAAGGGCAATGTGCAGAAAAGTATCAAAATTCTGGCAGATATTATGGAAGCGATAGAAAAGGACCGCAGGCTGGCAGTCTGAACGGTCCTTTCGGCTTTTTATTCTGCTGTGGGAAACAGGGGAAGCTCTCTTAAGAAAACGATGTCGGTACGCTTAGCAGAATCGCCCTCAGCTAAAACGGCAGCCCTTTTTACAACATTGGCACCGGCGGCTTTCACAAGTTCTTCCAAAGCATGCAGGGACTCACCGGTGGAAATAACATCATCTAAAATGCAGACATTTTTACCCTTGATTTTTGCGGCATCAATACCATCCAGATATAGTTTCTGGGTACCGGAAGTGGTAATGGAGTTTACATCATGGGAAACCACATCCTGCATATAATTCTTTACACTCTTACGGGCAACAATAAATTCTTTCAGGTTTAATTTTCTGGACACTTCATATGCCAGAGCAATTCCCTTGGCTTCGGCTGTTACAATTGCATCCACGGGACCGATTTTTTCGGCTAAAGGACCGGCACAGGCGGAAATAAGTTCCGTATCTCCGATAATTACAAAGCTACCGAAGGAAAGAGAGTCATTCATTTTAATTAAAGGAAGCTGGCGCTTTATGCCGCACACTTCGATTTCGTAAGTTTTCATAACTATATCCTTTCTTATCATTCACGACATGTAAAAAAGTATAGCATCTCAGGACGGGAGTGTAAATGACAAACATTGACAGTATAGTGAAGTATGGCAAAAAATGTTATAGAATAGGGAAGAGAAGTATTTTAAAGCAAAATCATGAAATGAATAAGAATGCTTTACAAGAAAAATGAAAAGGTGAAGCAAAAAGAAATTTTGAAATAAAATGCTTTAAAGGAAAAGTATCAGAAGGTAGCAAAAATCATTTTTGGAAAAGAATGCTTTAAAAATTGAGGGAAAAGAAGCAGCAAATAATGCTGAAATGAATAAATGCTTTAAAAAGAAAAGCTATCGGAACAGCAGAAAGAACAGAAAATAAAAAATGCTTTAAATGATAGAGAAACAGGAGAAGCAAAATAAAATATTTTAAATAGTTGCTTTAAAATGTACGATAAGAAGGAGCCGATTCGTGCAACACATCGCTATATTTATCCCTGCGATACGCCCCGAAGAAGTAAATGTGATGTTTGAAAAGCCGGGAAAATTGAAGGCGGCCGCAAGGCAAGACAGCAAAAGACAGAATGAGCAAGACAGCAAAAACCGGAAGTCATCGCAGAAATTACAAGACAGCAAAGGTCAAAACAGGGATGCGAAGTATCTTTGGAAAGTGTGATATATGGAAGCAGAAAAGAATTACATATCCGGCAAGCAGGATGCGGATATATTTGTGAGACAGTTATTGAATATCGGGGAAGCCATGTACCAGTCCGGCGGCGAAATCTCCCGGATTGAGAACAGCCTGCACCGGCTGGGCAAGGCATACGGCGCCCAGCATGTCAGCGTGTACGCCATTACCTCCAGTATTCTGATAACGGTGGAATTTAACGACGATTATTCCGTCACGCAGAACCGACGGATAACCAGGCGCGGGACAATCGACTGTACCAAAATGGAAAGCTTAAACCAGTTGTGCCGGGACTGCGCGGCAGATCCCATTGCGGTGGCGGAATTAAAGGAACGGGTGCTGGCGATATTACAGGAAAAGCCGGGTGAGCTTCAGCGTTACATCGGGCAGCTTATTGCGGCAACCATGTTCACTCTCTTTTTCGGCGGGGATTTTAAGGATGCCCTCGTGGCGGGCATAGCGGTTTTGGTGATTTGCGCCATGCAGAAATGGGTGTGGAGCATCTGCTCCTCCGAGCTGTTTTTCAATGTGGCGTGTTCGTTTGTGACGGGTACATTTGTCAGCCTGATAAACCGGATAGTTCCGGGGCTTCATGTAAACCAGATTTTAATCGGCGATATCATGGTGCTCATACCGGGAGTTGCCATTACCAATTCCATCCGTTATATCTTGAGCGGCGACATTATTTCCAGTTTTGAAAAACTGATGGACAGCCTGATGCAGGCATTCGGCATAGCGGCGGGCTTTATGCTGTCTTTGATTCTGGTAAAGGGAAACATCACGGACTCCGGAATAACCTATCATGCGCTGGAGAGGGCAGTTCAACTGCTGGCTGCGGCACTTGGCACCTGGGGATTTTGTATCATTTACAATATGCGGAAAAAATACATGGCGGTTTCCATGGTGGGCGGCTTTTTGTGCTGGGCAACGTTTCTTCTCATGCAGTACGGCGGCTTCTCCATTTTCGTGTCCACGCTGATGTCCGCATTTGTGGTGGGAATTTACGGAGAAATTTTTGCCTACATTCTGAAAGTGCCGACGACCATATTGTTCATTCCGGCGTGTCTTCCGCTGATACCCGGAAAGAATCTGTATTATTCGGCAATGGCGATTATTGCTTCGGACTGGACAGGCTTTCAGGACAACATTGTTCTCCTGATTTTGTATGCCGTGGGAATAGCCATCGGACTGGCCGTGGTGGTGGAACTGGAACGTATCGTGAAAAAGCTGTCCCGGAAAAAACGGTGATTAACAAATGCTTTCAAAGGAAACAGGAGTATAATTTCCCCTTTTTCCACATAATAACTCAAAATGGATGTCCATGGTTTTCTGCAAAGAAAATTGTTTTGAACGGATACTCTTTTTACTCGGTTTCAAAAAATGAAAAATTTTACGATTTTGAAACCCACAGCTTGCATATACTATTTGCAGACAGTATAATAAGTATTGCAGAGCGGTTTCAAAAAATAAAAAATTTTCAACTTTTGAAAGCGGGTGGCTATATGAAAACCATTACAAGAGAAAAGTATCTGGAAAGAATGATTGAACTTAACGGAACGCCGGACATCAAGATTATTACCGGTATCCGTCGTTCCGGTAAGTCAAAATTGATGCAGGCATATATGGAGTATCTGAAAAGTCATTTTGAAAATATCAATATCATTTTTATTGATTTTATGGACCTGGCTTATGAAGATATTAAGGAATATCATGCGCTGCACACCTATGTAGAGGAACACTATCGGGCAGGAAAGACAAATTATCTTTTTGTGGATGAAGTCCAAATGTGTCCGAAATTTGAGCTGGCAATTAACAGCCTGTATGCAAAAGACAAATATGACATCTATGTGACAGGTTCCAATGCGTTCCTGTTAAGTGCAGATTTAGCGACACTTTTTACGGGGCGTTACATCGAAATTCATGTATTCCCGTTTAGCTTCCGGGAATATTGCAGGTACAACGAAGATATTCAGGATAAGGATAAACTGTTTGATGAGTATTCCATCAAAGGCGGTCTGGCGGGTTCTTATGCTTACAGAACAGAAAAAGACCGGACAAATTACATCAAAGAGGTTTATGAATCCATCGTAACAAGAGACCTGATACAGAAATATGCCTTGCCGGATACATTGGTTTTGCAAAGATTAAGCGAGTTTTTAATGGATAATATCAGCAATCTGACTTCATCCAACAAAATCAGTCAGCTTCTGACAGCGAACGATACACCTACCAATCATGTAACGATTGGCAGATATATTAAATATCTGTGCAATGCGTTTGTGTTTTATGATGTTAAGCGCTATGACATTCGCGGAAAGAAATATCTTGAAAACTCTGAGAAATTCTACCTTTGTGACAGCGGTATCCGCTATGCGGTTCTTGGCAGCAGAAATATGGATTACGGCAGGGTTTATGAAAATATAGTATGTATTGAGCTGCTTCGCCGCGGCTATGATGTTTATGTAGGAAAGCTCTATCAGAAAGAAATTGACTTCGTAGCACAAAGAGGCAGTGAAAAAATCTATATCCAGGTGAGTGATAATATTTCCGGGCAGGAAACCTTTAACCGGGAAGTATCGCCGCTTCTTCAGATAAGGGATGCTTATCCGAAACTCATTATTGCCAGAACGAAACATCCGAAATACAGTCATGAAGGCATAGAGATTTATGATATAGCGGATTGGCTGCTGCAGGAATAAAAAGAGCATAACCCAGTTTTTATGTATAATTCCTCCGGTTTTCTACATACTACCTATACAGCACAAAATATGGAAAGTATGTAAGAAGCAGGAGGAATTTTTATATGCGAGCAACAGGTATTGTACGAAGAATAGACGATCTGGGAAGAGTGGTGGTTCCAAAGGAAATCCGGAGAGTCATGCGCATCCGGGAAGGCGACCCGCTGGAGATTTTTACGGACAAGGACGGAGAAATTGTCTTAAAGAAATATTCACCCATCGGAGAAATGGGATATTTTGCACAGCAGTATGCGGAAACGGCTGCCCAGAGTTTAGGCTGCGGCGTATGTGTGTGCGACAGGGATCAGATTATTGCGGTAGCTGGGCTGCCGAAAAAGGACATGTTGGGAAAAAGTCTTCACAAGGAACTGGAAAATGCCATTCAGAGCCGGAAAGCGATTTGTGCCAGGAAGGGCGACAAGCAGTTTGTCAGCATCTTAAATCAGGGTGACAGCGAATATGATATGCAGGTTATCCAGACCATTATCGCCGAAGGTGATGCCATCGGAGCAGTCATTCTGCTGACCAAGGAAGAGGACAAAACCATTGGCGAAACCGAAAAAAAGGCAGCTATGATAGCTGCCGGTTTTTTAGGACGCCAGATGGAAGGATAGTTATTCACTGATAACACAGTTGCGGCCGGCTTTTTTGCCCTTGTAGAGCATGAGGTCGGCTTCTTTTAACAGATCGTTGATGTCGATATCGGCAGCAGCCTGTGCCAGACCTAAGGTCATGGTGATGCGGATCTCGTTGCCTTCATAAGGAACCTTAAGCTCCCGGATGCGGGAAAGCATGGCCTCCGCATAGGCGTTGGCTTCGGAAAGGGTTGCCCCTTCATAAATAAGAAGAAACTCTTCACCGCCCCAGCGGGCAACGCAGCCGCTTCCGTGCATTTCTTTTCTCATGACCTTGCCCACGGCCTTCAGGACTTCATCGCCGCATTCGTGACCATAGGTATCGTTTACGGATTTGAAATAATCTATATCGCCGATGCAGAGTACATAAGGCGTCCCCTTTTCCGTAAACCGGCGATGGGCTTCGGAAAGCTTCTGGTCACCGAAACGCCGGTTACTTAAACCGGTCAGGGTATCCTGCTCCAAAAGGTTGCGCAGAGAGCGCTGCATGCTTAGAGCGGAAATACCGATCTCACTGAGTTCGTCATTCCGGCTTAAAACTTCCTGCCCCAGAGAAGCATTCAGGTTACCGGAGGCAATCTGGGCAAGGAAGGTACGGATTTTGTGAAGCGCTGTCAGGATTTTGTGCGTGTAGGAAGACGAAATCAGACACACAATCGCAATGCTGCACAGGGAAATGATTAAAATAGGAAAAATAGTTGCCTTTACCGTCCGGTTGACCTGGGCGCAGGGCATGCCGGCATAGACCATTCCCACGACGGTTCCGTCGCTGTTGCGGAGAGGCGCATAATAGGCAAAATAATGGACATTGTTGATGGTGGTATTGGTATAGAAGTGGGAAGAACCGCCATAGAAAACCTCCTGCAGGATCTTGGAATTGGCGCCGGTGCCCACGATGCGCTGTCCCTGTTCATCACAGATGGTTGTCAGGATACGGGTGTCTTCATAAAATACAGTGAATTCCACACCGGTATTTTCATGGAATTTGTCGATAACGGAATAATCGGAGGTGATATCCTGCTCCCCCTTGAAAAGACGGTAGCCGACATCTCCCTGCAGGGTGTAATCGCCGGGGTAGAGCATGTCATAGGAAGAGATGAGCATATCCGTCATGTTCTGAAGCTCGGTGTGAACCTGGTCGTACATGGCGCTCTGCACGGTCTTAAAGCTGAACATCATAATAATAAGCCCTAAAATGAACATCGGAACGGAGCTGAAAGCCTGTAATGTATAATACAGTTTACCTTTTTTCTTTATTTTCGCCATATAAAAACCCCATGTCTTTCTCATAGCCGTATTTTGCACGGAACCACACGATGATTATGTTTTATTATACAGCTTTTTTCCTCTATTGACAATGTCGCAAAGAAAGATTTATAATAAGCACATTGAGAAAGACTGTGACGGAGACAGTAAGTTTTCAGGCGAAAGGATAGCGAGCCGGTGACGGTGCAAGACCGGTGCGAGTAGCGGATTACCCAAAATCACTCCCAAGTCGTACGTGCCAAAGGCTCTGCCCGGTAGTGCGTGCCGGCATCCTGCCGTTATCGGGAACCATATACAAAAAGTGTATGTTGTAACAGGTGGTATGCGAGTCTGACCTCGTCCTTTTACGGACGGGGTCTTTTGTATTGCAGAAAAGAAAGGAAGAAAATCATGTACAAGAAAGTATCAACCGATTTAAACTTCGTGGACAGAGAAAAACAAATCGAAAATTTCTGGGATGAAAACCACATCTTTGAAAAGAGCATGGACAGCCGCAAGGAAGGTCCGACCTACACCTTTTATGACGGCCCGCCTACCGCAAACGGCAAGCCCCATATCGGCCATGTGCTGACCCGTGTTATTAAGGATATGATTCCGAGATACCGCACCATGAAGGGCTACATGGTACCGAGAAAAGCAGGCTGGGATACTCACGGACTGCCGGTAGAAATTGAAGTGGAAAAGAAACTGGGACTGGACGGCAAGGACCAGATTGAAGCATACGGCCTTGAGCCATTTATCAAGCAGTGTAAGGAAAGCGTTTGGAAATACAAAGGAATGTGGGAGGATTTCTCCGGCACCGTCGGTTTCTGGGCAGACATGGAAAATCCTTATGTTACCTATCATGACGACTACATCGAGTCCGAATGGTGGGCGTTAAAAGAAATCTGGAACAAGAAGCTGCTTTACAAGGGCTTTAAGATTGTACCTTACTGCCCCCGTTGCGGCACCCCGCTTTCTTCCCAGGAAGTAGCACAGGGCTACAAGGATGTAAAGGAACGCTCCGCAATCGCACGTTTCAAGGTAAAGGACGAGGATGCTTACATCTTAGCATGGACCACCACCCCCTGGACTCTTCCTTCCAACGTAGCACTCTGCGTAAACCCGGAAGAAACCTATGCCAAGGTTAAGGCGGCAGACGGTTATACCTATTATATGGCAGAAGCACTGTTAGACACCGTGCTGGGCAAGCTTGGCGATGCCGAAAACGGCGTTAAGGCATACGAAGTGCTGGAAACCATGACCGGTAAGGATTTAGAGTTCAAGGAATATGAACCGTTATTTGACTGTGCTGTAGACATCTGCAAAAAGCAGAACAAGAAAGCTTATTATGTGGTATGCGATACCTACGTTACCCTGACAGACGGTACCGGCGTTGTTCATATTGCACCTGCCTTCGGTGAAGACGATGCCAAGGTCGGCAGAAGCTACGACTTACCGTTCGTACAGCTTGTTGACGGCAAAGGCAACATGACGGAAGAAACTCCCTATGCGGGCGTCTTTGTAAAGAAGGCTGATCCCATGGTACTGGAGGATCTGGATAAGAAGGGACTTTTATTTGCGGCTCCCAAGTTTGAACATAGCTACCCTCACTGCTGGAGATGCGATACCCCGCTGATTTACTATGCAAGAGAGTCCTGGTACATCAAGATGACAGCCGTAAAGGACGACTTAATCCGCAACAACAACACCATCAACTGGATTCCCGAATCCATCGGCAAGGGACGTTTCGGCGACTGGCTTACCAATGTACAGGACTGGGCAATCTCCCGTAACCGTTACTGGGGCACCCCGCTTAACATCTGGGAATGCAGCTGCGGCCATCAGGAATGCATCGGCAGCCGCGCAGAGCTGGCGGAAAGAAGCGGCAATCCCGAGGATGCCAAGGTAGAGCTTCACAGACCGTACATCGATGCCGTTACCATGAAGTGTCCGGAATGCGGCGGCGAAATGCACCGTGTACCCGAAGTTATCGACTGCTGGTTTGACTCCGGTGCGATGCCTTTTGCACAGCATCATTATCCGTTTGAAAATAAAGATATTTTTGAGAAGCAGTTCCCTGCCCAGTTTATTTCCGAGGCAGTTGACCAGACCAGAGGCTGGTTCTACTCCCTGCTTGCAGAGTCAACCATTCTGTTTAATAAGGCGCCTTACGAAAATGTTATCGTATTAGGCCATGTGCAGGATGAAAACGGACAGAAGATGAGCAAGAGCAAGGGCAATGCGGTGGATCCGTTTGATGCACTTCAGACCTACGGCGCCGATGCCATCCGCTGGTACTTCTACATCAACTCCGCACCCTGGCTGCCGAACCGTTTCCATGGCAAGGCCGTGCAGGAAGGACAGCGTAAGTTTATGGGTACCCTGTGGAACACCTACGCATTCTTCGTTCTGTATGCGAACATTGACAACTTTGACGCATCCAGGTACACACTGGATTACAGTAAGCTTTCCGTTATGGATAAATGGATTCTTTCCAAATTAAACTCCGTAGTGGGCGAGGTGGATGACGACCTCGGCAATTACAAAATTCCCGAAGCCGCAAGAGCCCTTCAGGAATTTGTGGACGATCTGAGCAACTGGTATGTAAGACGAAGCAGAGAGCGTTTCTGGGCAAAGGGCATGGAGCAGGATAAGATTAACGCTTACATGACACTTTACACCTGTCTGGTTACCTTCTGTAAGGCAGCCGCTCCCATGATTCCGTTCATGACCGAAGAAATCTACCAGAACCTGGTTCGCAGCGTGGACGCTTCCCAGCCGGAAAGCATTCATCTGTGCGACTTCCCGAAGGTAGAAGAAGAGCATGTGGACAAGAAGCTGGAAGCCGACATGGATATTGTATTGAAGGCAGTTGTGATGGGCCGTGCGTGCAGAAACACCGCCAACATCAAAAACCGTCAGCCGGTTAACACCATGTTTGTCAAGGCAGAATGTGAACTGACCGATTTCTACAAGGACATCATCGCAGACGAACTGAATGTAAAGAAGGTAGTATTTACAAACGATGTGCGTGAATTTACATCCTATACCTTCAAACCCCAGCTCCGCACCGTCGGACCCAAGTACGGCAAACAGCTCGGTGCCATCAAGAAGTACCTGGAAGAGCTGGACGGCAATGCCGCAATGGATACCTTACAGAAGGACGGCGCCCTGAAGTTTACGGCAGGAGACGTGGAGGTTTCCCTTACCGAAGAGGACCTTCTGATTGAAATGACCCAGAAAGAGGGTTATGTCACAGAAGCAGACAACAGCATGACCGTTGTACTTGACACCAATCTGACACCGGAATTAATCGAAGAAGGCTTTGTTCTGGAGTTAATCAGCAAAATCCAGACCATGAGAAAGGATGCCGGTTTTGAAGTAACAGACCATATCCGCGTAGCATTTGCAGACAACGATAAGATAGAAGAAATCGCACAGAAACACGAAAAAGAGATTGCCGGAAAGGTTCTGGCAGACGCTCTGGGTGTAAAAAATGAACTTTCTGTTGCAAAAGAGTGGAATGTTAACGGAGAAAATGTTAAAATTTCCGTTGAAAGAGTTTAATGAGGAGGAAATACAATGGTCAAAAGCACGATGAAGTTTGATAAAGAATTGTTCAAGAGAAGCGTTTTGTATAATATCAAGACACTTTACAGAAAGACATTAGAGGAGGCAACTCCCCAGCAGGTTTTCCAGGCGGTATGCTATTCCGTAAAGGACCAGATTATCGACCACTGGATGGAAACCCAGAAGGAATACGACAAAAAAGATCCCAAGATGGTTTATTATCTTTCCATGGAATTCTTAATGGGCCGTGCACTGGGCAACAACCTGATTAACTTACAGGCATACAAGGCTGTAAAAGAGGCTCTGGATGAGCTGGGACTGGACCTCAACGTGGTTGAGGACATGGAGCCCGATGCTGCGCTGGGTAACGGCGGTCTGGGCCGTCTGGCCGCCTGCTTCCTTGATTCTCTGGCAACTCTCGGTTATCCTGCATACGGCTGCGGTATCCGTTACCGTTACGGTATGTTCAAGCAGGAAATCAGAGACGGTTATCAGGTAGAAGTACCCGATAACTGGCTGGAAAACGGCAATCCTTTTGAACTTCGTCGTCCCGAATATGCAAAGGTTGTAAAATTCGGCGGCTATGTAAATGTAAATACCGATGAAAAGGGAAGAAACCATTTCTTCCAGGAAGGTTATCAGTCCGTTAAGGCGGTTCCCTTCGACCTTCCCATCGTGGGCTACGGCAACGGCATCGTAAATACCCTGCGTATCTGGGATGCAGAGCCCATCGAATGCTTCCAGCTCGATTCCTTCGACAAGGGCGATTACCAGAAGGCAGTTGAGCAGCAGAACCTTGCCAGAAACATCGTAGAGGTTCTTTACCCCAACGATAACCACTATGCAGGTAAAGAGCTCCGCTTAAAACAGCAGTACTTCTTTATTTCCGCATCCGTTCAGGAAGCTGTGGAAAAATATATGCGTAAGCATCAGGATATCAGGAAATTCCATGAGAAGGTTACCTTCCAGCTGAACGATACTCATCCTACCGTAGCCATTCCCGAACTGATGAGAATTTTAATGGATGACTACGATTTAGAGTGGGTGGAAGCATGGGACGTTACCACCAAGACCTGCGCTTACACCAACCATACCATCATGGCAGAAGCTCTGGAAAAATGGCCTATCGAGCTGTTCTCCAGATTACTTCCCCGTATCTACCAGATCGTGGAGGAAATCAACCGCCGCTTCCTGGAGGAAGTTTCCAGACGTTATCCCGGCAACCAGGAAAAGGTACGCAAGATGGCTATTATTTACGACGGACAGGTACACATGGCAAGACTTGCCATCGTTGCCGGCTATTCCGTAAACGGTGTTGCAAGACTGCATACCGAAATCTTAAAGAACCAGGAATTAAAAGACTTCTACGAAATGATGCCCGAGAAGTTCAATAACAAGACAAACGGTATCACACAGAGAAGATTTTTACTGCATGCCAACCCGCTTTTGGCAGACTGGGTAACCGAGCACATCGGCGACGAATGGATTACCGACCTGCCTCAGATTTCCAAGATGAAGATTTATGCGGATGACGAAAAGGCACAGCAGGAATTCATGAACATTAAGTATCGCAACAAGGTTCGCCTGGCGGATTACATTTTAGAGCACAACGGCATTGTCGTTGACCCCCGCTCCATTTTCGACGTACAGGTTAAGCGTCTTCATGAATACAAGAGACAGCTCCTTAACATCCTGCACGTAATGTACCTTTACAACGAGTTGAAAGAACATCCCGATATGGATTTCTATCCCCGTACCTTTATCTTCGGTGCAAAGGCGGCAGCAGGCTACCGCAACGCAAAGCTGACCATTAAGCTGATTAACTCCGTTGCAGACGTGATTAACAACGACGAATCCTTAGGCGGCAAGCTGAAAGTGGTATTCATCGAAAACTACAGAGTTTCCAATGCGGAGATTATCTTTGCGGCATCCGATGTTTCCGAGCAGATTTCCACCGCAAGTAAGGAAGCATCCGGTACCGGCAACATGAAGTTCATGTTAAACGGTGCGCTGACTCTGGGCACCATGGACGGTGCAAACGTAGAAATCGTAGAAGAAGTCGGCAAGGAAAATGCCTTTATCTTCGGTCTTTCCGCAGACGAAGTTATTAACTACGAGAACTACGGTGGCTACAACCCCATGGAAATCTTCAACAACGATCAGGATATCAGAAAGGTGCTGATGCAGCTTATTAACGGCACTTATGCTCCCGAAGATCCCGAGCTGTTCCGTCCGCTTTACAACTCTCTGTTAAATACACAGAGCACCGCAAAGGCAGATACCTACTTTATCTTAAAGGACTTCAAGCCCTATGCAGAAGTACAGAAGAAGGTAGAAGCCGCTTACAGAGACGAAAAGGGCTGGGCAAAGAGCGCTATCTTAAATATGGCAAGCTCCGGCAAGTTTACTTCCGACAGAACCATCCAGCAGTATGTGGATGAAATCTGGCACCTTGACAAGGTAGTTATTCCCGAAAAGAAGACAGCTCCCACCAAGGCAGCAAAGACAAAATAATAGAAAGGAACAGGTTTCCATGATTGAATTAGTTAAGGGCGGTGCTTATTTAGTAAACGGTACCGATATCGTAGAAGACAATCAGGATGCTGCCGCTGCCGTTGCGCAGAAGTGCGGCAAAACGGTTACCAAAGAAGAAGCCGGAAAAGAAACCATTGCCTACGGTATTCTGAAAAACCACAATACCTCCGGCAATATGGATAAATTAAAAATCAAGTTCGACAAACTGACCAGCCATGATATTACCTTTGTCGGTATTATCCAGACGGCAAGAGCGTCAGGATTGGAAAAATTCCCCATTCCGTATGTGCTCACCAACTGCCACAACTCCCTGTGTGCGGTTGGCGGTACCATCAACGAGGATGACCATTTATTCGGTCTGACCTGCGCCAAGAAATACGGCGGTGTGTATGTACCCCCTCATCAGGCGGTTATTCACCAGTTTGCAAGAGAAATGCTTGCAGGCGGCGGCAGAATGATTTTAGGCTCCGACTCCCATACCAGATACGGTGCGCTTGGTACCATGGCAATGGGCGAAGGCGGTCCCGAACTGGTAAAGCAGCTTTTAAATCAGACCTATGATATCAATATGCCCGGCGTGGTAGGTGTTTATCTTACCGGCGAACCGGTAAAGGGTGTCGGTCCTCAGGACGTGGCGCTCGCCATTATCGGTGCGGTTTTCGCAAACGGCTATGTGAAGAATAAGGTAATGGAATTTGTAGGACCCGGTGTGGCATCCTTAAGCGCCGATTTCCGTATCGGCATTGATGTTATGACCACCGAGACCACCTGCCTGTCCTCCATCTGGAAAACAGACGACAGAATTAAGGAATTTTACGATATTCACGGACGTTCCGAAGATTATAAGGAATTAAATCCCGGCGAAGTGGCATATTACGACGGCATGATTAAAATTGACTTAAGCACCATCCGTCCCATGATTGCCATGCCGTTCCATCCCAGCAACACCTACACCATCGAAGAGCTGAACGCCAACCTTTCCGACATCCTGCATGAAACGGAAGAGCGTGCAAAGGTAAGCTTAGACGGTGCGGTAGAGTTCTCCTTACAGGACAAGGTTCGCAACGGCAGGTTCTATGTAGACCAGGGTATTATCGCCGGCTGTGCGGGCGGTGGATTTGAAAATATCTGCGCAGCAGCCGATATCTTAAAGGGACGTTACATCGGTGCCGATGAGTTCACCCTAAGCGTATATCCCGCTTCCATGCCGGTATACATGGAACTCATCAAGAACGGCTGTGCAGCAACCATTCTGGAAACCGGTGCGGTTATGAAGACGGCGTTCTGCGGACCCTGCTTCGGCGCAGGCGATACACCCGCCAACAATGCCTTCAGTATCCGTCACTCTACCAGAAACTTCCCGAACCGTGAAGGTTCCAAGCTGCAGAGCGGTCAGATTGCTTCCGTTGCGCTTATGGATGCCAGATCCATTGCCGCAACCGCAGCAAACAAGGGCGTGCTGACACCGGCTACCGAATTTGACGGTGATTTCAACCACTATCAGTATCACTTTGACAGCAAGATTTACGCAAACCGCGTATTTGACTCCAAGGGTGTAGCGGATCCTTCCGTAGACATCCACTTCGGACCCAATATCAAGGACTGGCCCGCTATGGGTGCGCTGCCCGAGAACCTGGTTCTGCAGGTTGTCAGCGAAATCCATGACCCGGTTACCACAACGGACGAGCTCATTCCTTCCGGCGAAACCTCTTCCTACCGTTCCAATCCTCTGGGACTGGCAGAGTTTACCTTAAGCCGTAAGGACCCGAAGTATGTAGCCCGTGCCAAGGCTATCCAGAAGGCGGAAACAGAGAGAATGGCAGGCGGACATCCCTGCGAAGCGGTTCCTGCCGTAAAGGATATTATGCATACCGTAAAGGAAAAATATCCGGATGCCAACCACGAAAACACCGGCTTCGGCTCCACCATTTTTGCTGTGAAACCCGGCGACGGTTCTGCCCGTGAACAGGCAGCTTCCTGCCAGAAGGTACTGGGCGGCTGGGCAAACATTGCCAACGAGTATGCTACCAAGCGTTACCGTTCCAACCTGATTAACTGGGGTATGCTTCCCTTCCTGATTGAAAAGGGCGAGCTTCCTTTCAAGAACCTGGATTACCTCTTTATCCCCGGCATCAAGAAAGCCGTCGAGGAAAAGGCGGACACCATCACCGCATACAAGGTGGGCGGGGACGGACTGACACCGTTTACCATGACTCTCGGCGAACTGACCGACGAGGAGCGCCAGATTATCTTAAAGGGTTGTCTGATTAACTACAACCGCGTGTAAAAATAATGTGCTTTTGAGGACGGACATGACCCTCCCACAAAGAGCAGGTAAATGCTTAGGTATTTACCTGCTTTTTAATTGCTTCTATGTAAAATATTCATAAAATCTTAAAACATACAATAACAAACAACATTGCATTATTCTACAAAGATGATAAAATAAACATATAGTTGCGAAAGAGAAATAAACACATAGGGGAGGAAATCATGAAAGTAAAAAAAGCACTTTGTTTTTGCATAGGAATGCTGCTGCTATTCAGCGGATGCGGCAGTAAGGGATCAGCGGGACAGACACAGGGAAAAGAAGACACAGGAGCAAATACCGAGACTGTCGGGGCGGACACAGAGGAAACAAGAGTTTTTTATTCTTATTCGGAAACGGCACTTCCGGATATCGAAAAAGCTCTGCCGGAATTAGAAGGAGGCTATGTCTACGATAGATCCGGAATACTGGTGCAGGAGGGGAAAATATACCGTCCGGTAAAAATGCTTAAGCAGGATGCCATATATGTGGTGCAGCATTCTTACATACAGGAGTATGACGATTCCGGAGAGGGTGCGGCGGATTGGAAAATCCGGGAAATGCCGAAAGAAATCACGGTGGAAGACAAGCTCTATTCGGGAATGGCTGAACCCTACTTTTTCCGGCAGGACGGTACCTCTTTCGGCTTTTCCTATGACGAGGACACAGAGAAGTACTATCCGGCTGATACAAACGGTCTGCAGGTTATGGAAAACGGGACAGGATTCACGCCTCAGGAAATTTACGACCTTGAAGATAATGCAACCTGGTGTGATTATGAAGGAAACAGCTACTTATATGAGGAAGGAACTTTTTCATATACAACGTTTGATGCAGAATTTTCCCGGATGGAGACCAAAGAATTAAACGGACGGGTATACGGATTCCTGCAGGAAAAGGAAGGCTCTCCGGTTTATTGGTATGGTTTAGGAACCAATAATAAACTTTGTGTGCGGGATGTGGAGAGCGGACAGGCTCTTGTGGAAAACCGGGAAGTTTCCAATATGTTTACGGCAGCCATGGCAAAGGACGGCACCCTGTATGTGGCAGATACGAACGGCATTTATCTATGCGGAGAGGAAATGCAGGAAATCTATCGGCTGAAAGAAGACTATCCGTTTGACGCCTTATATGGGATGTATATTTCCGATAATGGGGACATCCACATAGTGGCAGAGCTGGATAATGCGATGGTTATTATGAACTTTCAAAAGCTGGACGAGCCAAGGACGTTATCCAAGGAAGAAATCACGATAGGGTTTCTGAACAATCACGTTGCCCTGCAGAAAAGCATAGCCCGTTTTAACCGTCAAAGCGATAAATACCGAGTGGTTCTTACGTATGAAGATAAAGTGGATGGGCCATATAAGCCTTACCAGGATGATATGAAACTTTCGGTAAGCACCGGCGGAGGACCGGATATCGTAGGAAGCGATATGATAGATGACATAGAGCCTTATGTAAAGAACGGCTATCTGGAATGTCTGGATGATCTGAAACCTACGGAAGGGGAATACGAAGAGGCTGCTTTTGAAAGCTGCAGGGTAGACGGAAAAATGTATGGTATTCCTTATGAATATCATTTATCGGTAGTGATATACAACCGTGACCTGGTAGGAGATAAAAAATCCCTTACGGTGGAAGAACTGATGGAAGCAGTGGAAAAGTCAGATGCGAAGATATTACAGCCGGGACTCTGCGGAGAATATATTGTTTACTATTATGCATTGTTCGATGATGACAATACGGCTTATATTGACTGGAAACAGGGGAAAAGCCATCTGACGGAACAGGCCTTTCTGGATGTGCTTGCTTTTGCTAAGAAGTACGAGGATACCGGCGAATACGGAAGCAGCGAAACAGAACTGCTGCAAAGCGGAACGGCATTTTGTAAAAACATTAATTATATGGAAGATTTTATATTTTGGGATGAGGCTTACTCGGATTTCAACGGCAGACCGGCAGCACTCGGCTATCCCAGAAGCAGCGGAAACGGGTATTATACGACCGGTAGAGAGCTGTACCTGAATGCCAATTCGCAGCACAAAGAAGGTGCCAGGGAGTTTATGCGTTATCTGATTACAGAAGAAGAACAGGTGCGTTATGCGCAATATGATACGTATAAGGAAATGGAACGCCTGGGCAGTGGTTCCGTGTACGGATACAAATGCCAGTTTCCGGTAAGCATGACAGCATTAGATGTTATTGTAGAGAAAAAGATAGCAGATGATAAAAACAATTACTTTGTAGATGAGAACGGTACTGTTTACGGAAAGAAGCCGATAGACGAGGCACAGATTGAGCAGTTTTATTATGTGATACAGAATGCAAAACCCGGGAATACCAACATCGTGCCTCTGCTTGATGTGGTATGGGAAGAGCTGGAACCGTATTTTAACGGAGAATGCTCTGCCGAGGAGGCAGCGGCGAAGTTAGACAACCGGGTGCAGCTTTACCTGGATGAAAGGTAAAATGTGTATTTTTTTCTCCGGTGTCTTTATTTCTCCGGCACTTCGACCTTACTGTTAAAAGCATCCAAGAGTTGGGCAAGAAACACGCCCGCAGCAAGGAAAAAGAGGTTTAACATGCTTTCACGCAGGGAACCGGTAAAGCCTTCCCAGGGAACGGTCATAACCGTAGCGGCAATTACCACACCGACGATGGTGTGGAAGGCAACGGAGTAATGTTTTTCAAAGAGCCGGTTTATAAATTTAGGCAGGAGTAGCATGGTAACAGCCGCCCCTAAAAGACCGGGCAGGGCAACGGAAAGGGAAAGATGCCCCAGTCCGTCTACAAACGGTGTATACAATCCCAGAGGCATCAGCAGGGTAGAAAAACTCATGCCGGGGGCAATAATACTTAACGCCAGACAGAAGCCGCAGAATACAAACCAGCCAAAGGACGGGGAAATGGTAACGGATGCAGACTGCAGACCGATTAACAGGGCAAATACAAGCAGCATGGCGGCAACAAGGGAAATGTAAGAGCCTTTGCTGCGTCCTTTCTGCCCGGCTTCCCGGAACAGGGACGGCAGCATGCCGCCAATCAGTCCCACGAACAGGCAGACGGAAGGGTTGGGATACTTCTCCAATACATAGGAAAGCAGATTGGCAATTCCCAAGAAGCCGATGATGCCGCCTAAAATAATAGGAAACAGTTTCGGCACATGGGTTTTGAAATTGCGGATGGGATTGGCTAACAGCTCCATAACAGGTTTATATACGCCGAAAATGACGCTCAGCACGCCGCCGGAGATTCCCGGGAGCACAGCTCCGAGCCCAATCAGGGCACCCTGACATATACGAAGGAAAAAAGATTTTGTTTTCATGAATGTAACCTTGCCTTTCTATCGATATAGTATATGAAGATAGAAAAAAAGTCATGTCATTTTCCTATTCTTAACGGAATATAAACAGGGCAGCATTGAAGGAAGGTGCAAAATCTTAAATATATAAAAACATAAAATAAACCTTGCATAGTCTACAAATTTACGATATACTACATCCATAAGCAGTTACTTCTTTTTTTCTAACTTTCTTTGCCGGCACCGCCGGTGTCTAAAATTCAAGAATTCCTGCTTAGAACCCAAGAAACAACAAAAAACTAAGGAGGAAAACGTGATAAGACAACAGAAGAAAGAAACGTATGCTTCCGACAGGGAAGCACAGTATGATGAGCGTGCCAAAAAGGTAGCAGGCTCCAAAATCGTGATCGCCAATATCCTGTCAAAGACCGTGGATGCTTTCCGGGGAATGAAGCCCCGGGAAATCGTGCCCTATATAGAGGGCGAACCTTACATCGGCAGTGTACCGGTGGAACCTGGGAAAACCAATGCTTCTTATACCGAAAACGGGAAGCGGATTGTGGGCTTCAATACAGAAAATCAGGAAGAAAACGAAGGACTGGTAAGATTTGATGTAATCTGCTATGTGCGTCTGCCGGAGAAAGGGAGCAAGGCAGCCGCAGGGAACGGACGCGCTGCAAGGGCAAAGTGCCGGGCAACCGTATCCGGCAGAAAAGGTCCGCTGACCCAGATCATCATCAACATTGAAATACAGAAAGACCAGCCACATACATATAAGATCCTAAACCGGGCAGTCTTTTATGTGAGCCGCCAGATTTCTTCCCAGAAAGAAAGGGATTTTGTAAAATCCCATTATGACGATATCAAGAGTGTGTATTCCATCT
>ERZ831634.167-NODE-167-length-86711-cov-33.569839_pt1 | contig 86711 bp, 86 predicted proteins | sample MGYA00519953_ERZ831634 | MGnify/ENA primary metagenome ERZ831634 (study PRJEB31850, sample SAMEA3708718) | human gut metagenome | biome: human gut; feature: human-associated habitat; material: faeces | place: China | collected 2014 ... | reverse complement strand
AGGAACAATTCTTTGTTGACTCCAAGCCGATAGAGGTCTGTAGGGTTGCAAGAGGAAAACGTTGCAAGATGGGGCGTGCCGGCAATTTCTCGCAAGCTCCCGACTTCGGCTTCTGTGCTTCGCAGAACACGTATTATTTTGGTTATAAGTTACACGCTCTCTGTGGGTTAAGTGGAGTTATCCATTCCTATGATCTGTCAAAGGCAAGTGTGGCTGACCTCCATTATATGAAGGATGTAAAACATACTTATCACGACTGTAGCATCTATGGTGACAAAGGGTATATTGGAGCTGACGTACAGCTTGACTTGTTCGAAACCGCACACATAAGACTGGAGTGTCCGTATCGGCTCAACCAAAAGGATTGGAAACCGACATTCATTCCGTTTGCAAAGGCAAGAAAGAGGATTGAGACAATATTCTCACAACTTACAGACCAGTTCTTGGTCATCAGGAACTACGCGAAAATAACGAATGGTTTGTTTGCCAGAATCATTGGCAAAATTAGTGCACTTACCATTCTGCAATACGTAAACTTCATTAACGACAAGCCCATTGGCAGAATTAAGTATGCACTAAATTAATTCCGCCAACAGGTCTAACATAACATAATATGGTGTTAGAGTGATAAGCTTTTCATTGAGAATAAATAAGATAGCAATAAAATGTTAAGTTTATAGTGCCGGATTGTAACATTTAAACGTTTACTGCTATGTTATCAGCGGCTAAAGTTACAGAGATTTATTGTATGACGGATGATTTTGCAGGGAATTTATGTTGCACAGGAAAAAATATATGGTTGGGAATAAAATACTGCAATATGTTCAAATTGTATGTAAGTATCCGATAAAGTACACATTGTACAGTTAGGGAATCCTCAGTTGCTTTGCAATCAAAAAAGACATGAAACTTCTTCATGCTGAAAACGGAGGTGTGGTACTCTATGTAAACGTTTGGAAAAGAGTATGCTCCACTTGTCATCCTATAACAGCAAAACCAGGTATTATGCATTGGGGTGGAGGAATTTGGTAATGATGGTAGAAGGTATAAGTGATAATCTTACCGATGCAGATAGAATGGGAAAATATATCTTATAGCTGGTAATCATGATATTAAGAATCTCAGGCAGAATTATACGAAGCACTTTGAACAGATAACGATGCAGATGCATATTGAAGTAGATAAACAGAAAATTTATCTGAACCATTGTCCCTTCCTTTGTTATGGAGGAGCTTACTGTGGTACATGGTAGCTTTTCGGACATGTACATACCAGCAGGCATAACACCGGAAAGGATGTTCCGCGATGGAAAATGCTTTTCCCGAAAAACTTTATGAGGAAAATAGCGAAATTGGACATATAACAAATACAAAATATAGGATTTATAATCAGTTACTATGAATCTGACGATAAGTTTTCATATAAAAATTAGTTTTATTCTCAGAAATTGCATAGTTTCGTATTTATAATTGTACCTTGCAAATTTACACACCTCATTTTTATGTAATTTAATATATCCCACTTTTACAACTTTGCTAGTTTACATTAATTAACTCTTTTTATATAGCAATGCCCTATGTCTGATTGCTAAAAATTGTTTTCCTATTCTCCAAACGATAACTCTTTCCTGAGAGATTGATTACTTCACAACAGTAGAGCAACCTGTCAAGTAAGGCAGCAGCCACCGCTTCATCTCCCAGTTCCTCCAACCACTCCGCCAGTCCCCTGTTCGCAATAATAATGAGTGACACTTTTTCCTGAAGGGTGTTAACCAGCTTGAACAATAGCAGCATATCTTCTCTCTTCAAAGGATATAATGTGACATTATCAATTGCCAGCAACCGGGCTTTCATTATCCTTTTATAGGTCTTCATAGCATGTCGGGAAACATCCTTTGTCTTCAGACAGACGAGCAGATCTTCCAGGCTTATCAAGGCAGCATTGTATCCTTCTTTCACCGCCTCATGAACGAGCCCGGATGCAATGAATGTCTTTCCGGTTCCGGGACCTCCTACCAGGAGGAGATTGTATGCCCTGCTCATCCACGTGAGCTCACGCAACTCCCGAAGTTGTCTGCCGTCCAGTCCTTCTGTCCGGTTGAAATCATACTCATCCAAAGTATGCCTGGCAGGGAGTCCGGCCACTTTTATTCGTGAAAGAAAGCTTTTCCGGTCCCTTTCACCTACTTCTTTTGCAAGGCAGGAAAACAGAAACTCCGAATAGGTAGGCTGCTTTTCTTGTGCCTCATGTATAATCTCTGTCATGTGTTCAGCCAGACTTGCCAGTTTCAGACGTCGTGCATATTCGACCAGTTCTTTTTTACGTTTTATCATGATTCGTGAAAATATCTTTGTAAGACTGCATCATTCCGGTTTGAAACGGTGGATGTATGCTCGGTGGTTGTGAAATATAAGTGCTGCCATTTTCCGGTATCTCTCCGGAGTTTCTACGCACACACTCGCATAGATTCCTAACCGACTCCCCATTATAGATGCCCCGGTCCAGACACATGCGTATGGCTTCGACCAGCGTATGTCCGTCATAGCTCGGAATACTACGCAGGATTACTTCCAGGTTACTCCTGTAGTAGCGTTCCTTTCGCCGGCGCAGATTTTCCAGCCATAAGGCGACTTCCTTGTTATAAGATACATATATAAGGATGCGTTCCGCCAATTTCTGTGTACCGGCATTTCTGGCCCTCCGATGTTTTTCATCATATATGATCTTCCCTCTTCCCATGTTAAGAGGATGCCTGCCCAGAAGTTTTCCCGTATCTTTACTGTACAGTTCCAGACAGCCTTCAGCTTCTTGTAGCCATACTGTTGTTTCTCCACTCCGGTAGGTTCCTGAAGGAACACTGTAGTAGTTTCCCCGATACTGTACCGTATTGTCTTTACGTACATGGTATTCGGTCATGTACTCCTGCGGCGGTTGCGGAGTTCCATAATAAGGCATCATGAAATTTTTCTCCACGATAAACTCCCGGTTGGGAATCAGACGGGTGGTTCCATGTTCCTTTCCATTCCCGGTCCTTTCCAACCAAAGGCGTGCTTCTTCATTAAGCCTGTCTATGTTATGAAAAAGTCTCCCTGAGAGAAAGTTGCCTTTTACATACTTGACTACATTCTCCACCTTTCCTTTCGATTCCGGGTCCGCTTTTCGACAGAATACAGGCAGGAAATGCTGCTCCTTTACGAATGATTGGAATTTTGTTGTCAGCACCAGATCTCCCAAATTCTCTCTTGATATAAGTACCCTGTCCTGGTCATAGATTATTTTGCGGGGCTTTCCGCCGAAATACTGGAAAGCAAGTTCATGTGCGTATACTGCAAGTTCCGTATCAAAAGGCCGGCGACTGAAATGGATGAACTTTTGCCGGGAACGTGAAAGGACTATTGCAAAGAAGTAAACTTTCACGTTACTTCCGTTTCCAACCGGTATCCATTTCTCACCAAAGTCAGCCTGCGCATATTCCCCGTAAGGTGTATCCGGCTGTTTCTCATAATCCCGACGAACCCTGCCGTCCGAGTTCTTCCCGATACCGTATTTTTCCCTTATGCGTCCGACAAAGTTAAATACGGTCTTGCCGCATACTTGAGGGAAGTCCGGATAACATTCCCTGAGCCAGTCATGTATCCTGGCAGCAGATATATACGGATATTCTTCCAGGGTTCCGCGCACATATTCCTCATATTTTCCAAGTTTCAACTTATGTCTGCGATGAGAGTTCTGTTTCCTGATGAATTCTTCCCTGCTTATCGCCAGGTATCGCCGTACGGTGCTTCTGTCTACGCCCAGGCATCTGCCGATCTGTGTCTTGTTGAGTCCTTTGGAACATAGTTCCCTTACCTTGTACCACATATACTGTTTATCTTTTAAAAAGCGGCTCGTAGTTTCCATTATGATGTCTTTCTCTTTTTGAGCCGGCAAAGATAAGACATTCCATTATCAGGATGAAGATGATTCAACCCCGTAAGTGTTACATTATCTTTTCCATTTTTTCAAGGGTGAAATTACTGCTTTCAGGGGAAAGCGGAACCGATTCCAAATAATAAGATTACGGCACTTCCTGTTTTGTTCTACCATTCCGGTAGAACAAAACAGGAAGTTTCATTACTAATAAAAAAGCAAAGAGGTTGCTGGAAGTCCTGATTGAAAGTTTTTTTATTCAACGTATTATATAGCCCATATATTTCCCAATCCAAATAATGGGAAACATCCTCTCTTTACGCTTAAAGAGAGAATGATAACAAACAAAACAAACAACTTTGCATCTTCACAGACACAAAATAGTCAGAGTATAAATGTTCAAAAGAACATTTATCAAATACAAAAGTATTATATATTATTATTCTATGCGTAAAAATAATTCACAAAAATCCTTTAAATAATATCTAAAAACATGTATGCCATACAGTTTGTGCCAACAAGATACAATGCCAATATAACAACCTTTTCGGTCATTATCAGTCCTTTTTTATAATACACAGACAAGCCGTTCTTTTACCATTTTGACTGTAATAAGTATAAATTCCTGAAAGTAAATATAGTAATTTACTTAAATGCATAATAAAGTATAATATTATCATCAGTATTTATCCATATAAAAATCCCCATCTTCCCATGAAAGGAAAACGGGGATGGTGTAATAATAAAGGAAACCGTCCGTTACATTTCTTTGGCATATCCTGTCCGAATCAAATCGGCAAGGAATTTCTCGGGCGTATCGATGGCAATCCGCACACCCGACTGCACCACATAACGTTCGGCAAAATTGTGCATATACTGTTCATCGGTACAATCGGAGTCCATCCAACTGCCCACACGAAGTTCATGCACAAACTCTTTGGCGTTGCCGGCAACGATACGCTCGTCACCAGGCAACATATATGTTTTCTTATTCATACGGCTAATTTTTTTGTTCTTAATTTATAATACAGTTTTTGTTTTTCCCCAAAGAAAGGAAAATTTTCCAACCTGACTCCTGTCGGGAGTGCGCTTACAGATGCAAAGGCAATCATTCTATCCAAAAATCTCACCCAATTTTCCATCTTTGTGAAACTGATAGTTCCCGAATGCTGTCTGAACTCTACCGTTTTGTGGCGCGAATAGGCTTTAAGGTTTACTTTCATATATCTGGTTGGGAACAGATTCTGAAGTTCTTCAATATTTCGTGCCGAGCGTATCCGTTCATCAGAGAAGCGACAGAGTGAAGTACAGAAATTATTGTTGTTTCCTCTGCGTGAAACTGGCATAAATTTATCAATCTCAATTTCGGCATGCTTATATGAAAGGAGCAGGTTCTGCCAAGTAGTGATACTGAAGTCTTCAGCACTCATGTGCACATGCAGTCCACAGCTTCCATTAATCTTTACATTACATGCATCCAAAACCCAACAGACTTTTTCCAGTTCTTCCAATCCGTCTTCTCCTACCAATATAGGGCTTACGAGCTCAAATGTGTCATTCCCGTTCAGACTGCTATCCGTAACCAGTTTCCAACGTGAACGCAAATGGTGGTTGTATGCTTCACTGTTCACTTCGATGCCCGCCTCTCTCAATTCGTGAACGAGCCGTTCACGTGTGCAGTTATATGCCTCTATCTCGACACCGAATTTTCTTCTGAAAGAATAATCCAAATCCGGTACAGTAACTACGGAAGTCCGAGCTGCAGGTAGCAATCCTTCATCCCTCATTTTCTTATATACATTCCACACGAATCCACGATTTCCACGAGTAACGAGCTCTGCTATTTCCCGGTGAGTAAGGCCGAGCAGAAGAAGTTTACGTATCTTCGACGTCTTTGTTCCAGCTTCTGCTAAAATGTTTCTAATTTCTTCATTCATAACGTGTTATTCCCTTTATTATCACATATCAAAGGTAATGATTTTTCTCTGTTTGTCCAAATTACACACAGTTCTTTATCAGTGAATTAGCTTACTTTTGCTTCTGCTAATAATTGTATCCGTCTTCCTTTCAAGGGGGGGAGTTTACACGCTGTTTTCATCTGTTTCCATGCATTTACTGCCATTTCCCATTTGTCACTTTCTTTCATGGGTGGGGCCTTCGGATTGTACGACTGTTCCGAAGTGCTTCCGGGGCTTTGTGGCTTCCCGGGGCTAAGGGGCTGAAAGTCCCTTAGTGAATTCCTGATAAGGAAGAGCAAGAGGAGTTCCCGCACGCGAGAACCTTAATCGACGCAAGGCGTTGATTAATAAACAATTACATGTAGCTACTATTTACTTGAATATATACAAACGTAAACAAAAGGAATTTATAGTGCTGATTTAAAAATAATTGTACCGTCAACTTTCAGTAAACTTCTTGTAAACGACGTGGCATTTTGCTAATTTTCAGTATATTATAATATATTATCCTGATTGAGTAGGTGTAGCGCTTGACATCCAACAACCTTATATTTACCTTTGTCTCAGAAACTTAATCAGTGACAAAATGTATACAAACAAAGAAAACTCTACCAAATTGATCCGAATTTCTCCAAGCGTAAAAAAACGCTTGGAAATCTTTCAGGCCGGTGATACCCCCAACCTGTGCATTGACAGGATGATTACTTTTTTTGAAATTACCGGATATAATCCGCGTTATGCTTCCAAGAATCCGACAGCATTGGTGGAGAAACGGATTGAGGATCTCGTCAAAATAGTAAAGTCTCAGGAACGAGATATATTCAAGCCTATTCTTGAAAAAATGTCCAATATGAATAGTGGTCTTCAGGATGCTCCCGATTATGCCCGCTTGATGAATGAGATACGTGATCTCAAGGAGAAGAACCGCCAGCTCCAACAACAGGTTTCTGAAAACGAAAAGGCGGTGTCCGATGATAATGCCGGGTACGCGGACAAACTCAAACGCCTGGCCGAACTTGTCAAATACCAGCTCAACCCCGACAGGTTTGTGAAAGTAAAGTTCAGCGATGAGGTCAAGATACCCATTAACACCCTGCAGCTGCTCATCAAGAAGATTGACGAGGAATATGTACTGTAAAGTGCACCGGCCTATCAATACCCCGGGAGTATCGGATAACAAGGGGAAATGTACGCAGCTGGTGGAATATCTCAGCAAGGAGTCACAGGATGTGCGTCCTTACTATGATAATTTTTTTTCACAACAAAAAGACTTTGTCACACCCCGGACTGTCATGCATCATATAGACAATAACCACAGAACCCTGAAAAGAAATGATGATAAGTTCTATATGCTTTCCATCAATCCGAGTGGTGAGGAGCAGAGCCATCTCATAGAAAAGGTGACCGGAAAGAAAGTCGGGGAATTCTCGGAACTGACCGCCGGTGAACAGGAAGAGGTACTGGCCGAGCTGAAAAAAATCTCCCGCGGATGCATGGACGAATATGCCCGGAACTTTTACCGGGAGAAAATCAAGTCCGGTGATGATCTGGTATGGTATGGACGTGTGGAAACGGAACGCCATTATAAAGGCGATGATCCCGAGGTGGAAGCCGGCAGGGCAAAAGCCGGTGAAAGGAAACCGGGACTGCAACTGCATGTGCATATTATCGTCTCTCGCATGGACAAGACACAGACCGTATCCCTTTCCCCCCTTTCCAAAAGCAGGGGGAACAGGCAGATACTTGACGGAAAGGAGGTGATTGTCGGTTTTGACCGTTCCCAATGGTCCACGCGGTGCGCATCATGCTTTAACCGGCAGTACGATTATTTTCCTTATTACCACTCACTGGATGAAAGCCTGAGAAAATATTCCGAGAACTGGCAGCTGCGGAACGAACTGAAGAATCAGGCAGTCTCACAGCTTAAGCAGGAAGTGCTGCATGGAGAGCTCAAAGAGGAAAGACGCCTATACACAAACACTTTCCGTCTCTACAGGTTCGTAGTGAATCCAAAGAAAGCCATCATCCGGGAATTAAAGAAAATGGGAACGGATCTGCTTACCGGAAGGGAGAGGTAAGCGGCCGTTCCCATCCAGATATGTTTCAAATAAACAGAAAAGAACTCATCCAAAGCCTAATTCAACGTTCTACATATTGCCTATCAGCTCCACTTGCAGAAACCAATGCTTACAAACTTATCGTCGATTGTAACGTATTCATGGGTATTGATACAATGGTTCCTATCCCCAATAATCTTCATATATTTGACAAAACAACACAAAAAACAGTGTCTGCATCTGCAATCAATGAATATCTTAAGAAAGAATGTATCAATATCTTCAGAGATTTAAATGCCAATGATTTTAAAAATTTATTAGAGAAACAAGTACTTACCTATACTAAAGGAAATATAGAAAGAAGCTTTGAACGCATTCTTTCCCCAACAGGTTGGGGATTAAAAGAATATACCCCACTAAAAAAAAAGGATATTAATTTAGGAGTAGAAATATGATTAGAAAGGAATGTAACAAACTCTTGAATATGTGTGACTATACGTCACACTGGTATAAACTCTTGGCATGGGCCTCGCTGTTCTTTGGAGCGACAGCATGTACCAAAGAGCCCATAATTCCTGAGCCTGAACTCTCAGGATTTACCATACACATGGACAAAGAAAACATCGTAGAATACCAAGAGGACGAACAAGGCATTTATCCCCACCTATACACGGCTTACCTCGTCATGGAGAACCTGCCCCCAAGCGAAAATACTATACATGGGCGGATGTTACTCAAGCTCAAATGGAAACACGAAACTTGATCTCAGCAATTACACGTTTATTTGTAAACATCCGATAATGAAAGCATGAAACCGGATACGATTCATTATCACAGAAATCCTTTATTGTTAGTCCACTGGACTGTTGGCGCTTATATAGCGCTAAAAAGGGACATTCATTAAATATAACAAGATTAGCCAACTAATTCATACACAAATTATTGCGAATTAGTTGGCTTTTTTGTATCTTTAGGTAGGGATATTCAGTAAATGTCCCTAAAAAACTCTTCTTTACTCATTGTTCGTTTCATAACTACTTTTTGCCTGCAAAGTAATAGAAGAATTTTCAGTACTACAATATGTACTTTATCGGATGCTTACAGAACTTCAGTTCCAAAAAATTCTGCTATTTGAGCCTGAACCAGCCAGACCCTTTCATCTTACATCCTTACTTCCAGCTTGACGGCTTCATCCGGCTGATATAATATGATTTCTCATTGTTCCATTTATTCTTATTTTATATTATCAAGTATTTCATTTATATTAAGTAATTTCCGCCGAATATCATAATTCCACTTTTTTTCTTGATTTTCTTCTTTTAACCATTTAGCTGCTTTTACCAGATAACTTATTGTCTTCTCTGAATTTACTTTATTAAAATATCTTATAGCTTGCTCTGCAAACGTTATTGCATGAAAAGTTTTTCGTTGGTCATTTTCATAACATTTATGTAAAATATTCATACTATCATCTAACATCCTCTCTGTTTCATTGGAAAATGGAACATCAATATTGGCTTCAAAAAGAATTATTGCATGAGAATTCCTAATAGAAAAGTATTTATTATTGGTCATCATCTTTGCTCGGTCAATCCAATCAAAAGCTTTCTGATACTGTTTTTTTGCGGCCAAATACAGTGCCCCTTGTTGTAATACATAAGGGTTTTTATAATCATATAAAAAAGCTTTCTCATAAAAAGAGACCCCATCTTTCCATCTTGGAAAAGCTTGTAATACAAGTTCTTTATCAAATGCGAATTTTTTAAATTTATTGTAACTACATATTTGAATTTGAGGAACATTCTCTACTACTCCATGCATTACCTCTGCAAGTAATTCTGTTTTTGAGTATCGCAAAATAATATCTGCAATATAGAATGAACGTGGATAATAATAATCAATATTAAATTCCGCTTCTTCCTCTTCAAATTCATTTAATAAATCACTTAATTTCTCTTTTATTTCATATACATACTTATAATCATATGTATTACTAAAAAAACTATAAGCTACTTCCATTGACAATGGAACCCTACAGTAATGCATATAAGCGCACAAAATTAAGAAAACAGCCAAATCCCTGTCATCTTCCTCCATTTGTGCTAAAATACTTTTATATCGTTCCTTAATATTCTCTCCTTTGATGTTACGAATTACAAATTCGAAAATCGAGTCTCTTTGATATTTATCGCTTTTTCCCTTTTGTAATGAATCACGCTTTACTTCAATAGGTAACATGTTATAAACCTCTTGAACATCATTATCAGATAATTCTGTAACATTTATTATCTGATAATGATCTTCTGAAAAATAATTACTAACAGTTTCAAAACTATGACTTCTATCTATTCCAACCAAATTTATATTAGCAGCCTTAGATAGAGCAATAAATGCATCAACTTCATCTGTAAAATTTTCTATAAATATTAAAGCTTTTTGTTCTCCTAATATTTTCAATATATACTCAGATTTAGTCTTTGTTAAATCATTAAATATAAGTTTTGTATCATATCCTGATATTTGATAAGCTACTTGCATTATCAATGTTGTTTTACCACTTACTGGCGCACCAATAACTAAAGTATGTTTATGTGGATTATATATAGCATCTTGGATTATTTTAAAATAAGATGTTTTAAAGATATTATTGCTCATTATATCTCCCCAAATTGGTGGCATACCTTTAAAAAACTCAACAATAGGTCTTACCATTTGTTTTTTATGACTTGTTGGAACAAGATTAGCTTTAAATAATTCTCTTAAGGTATTCTGAGCAGAATTTTCTACATTTTCTATTGAAGTACATAGGTGAGGTAAATATTCTAAAAATTCTTTTATATCCGCAATTATAACATTAAAATTCATTGTCTCAAAATATTCAATCTCGTCATCTGTTGGATTATGTAGTATTATCCATTTTTCTTTTTGCACATCTTCAAAAGTATTTCGAGAAGTAAGAGCTTGAAGAGTAGAAGAATCATTCAAACTATATCCTATAAACAACGTTGGATACTTTTCAACAGAATGTGATACATAATTCCATATTCTAGGAACATTACTATATATATTAGCTAATGACGCCGTATCAAAAATATATGTATCCGAAACACTATCAACATTTCCATGTAAAGGCAAATAATTTATAGCATTTACATCAGGACTTTCTCCATTATCTCTTTGATCATTTATGAAATAAAGGGAATTCTTTGCTATAATTTGAGGTATCAAATTATCAATATTAGTTGTATATATAGATTTTATTTTAACTAAATTGAGATTCTCATATATACTTGGAACATAAGTAACTGTAAAGCGTTCTGTTAAATATGCTCTAAATTTAAGTTGTTCTTTTTTTTCAAGTATAGTGCATAATCTAGGCAAATCACACATATTTTTACCGAACTCATTATTAAGTTCTGCCAACAAATTAGATGCTAAAGGTAAAGTTCTGTCCTGTTTATCTTTGGCCAAAATAGAGAAGCCTGCACCAGCAAATATATTAATCCCTGTCTTCAAAGCCATAGATAAAGAATTTTCATTCGCTATTTTCATAAACAAACATTTTAGAATAATTTTATTATATCATTTTTTTACAAAATACAAATATAAAAATATTAGACTTAAAATCGAACTATTGATGAACACTTAATTCATTAATTCTGTTAATAATAAATTCGCTATAATTCCCAATATTATTAACATATTGTTGCTTTTTCTATAAAGTACGATGTACAAATATTGTGAAAGCAGATAATGCTCTATATCATTCACCAATTTGGAAATAACAACGAGTAGACTTTTTATAATTTTATGTTTTGCAAAAAAACAAAGATTATAGTATTAAAGGCCAAACTCTTTCTTTATTATTTGGATGGTAGAAACGGCTCTGCCTGTCAGCTTAGCCACGTTACGAATAGAATAGCCTTTCTTCAACAAGGCAATAGCTTCCTTGTATTCTTCTCTTTTCCGTTCAAGGCTTTTCTTGCTTCCTATATTTCTACCCAAACGCCCGCCTTTTTCGATGTAAAGGGCACGTCCACTGTTTAAGCGATCAAGTATGCCCTGACGCTCCATTGCTGCCAGTTCGCCAAGCAGCGTGGTAATGAGTGAGGACAAAGGATTTACCGTCTTGTCCGGCAAAAGCGTTTCAATGTTCAGGTTTTGTATATACACACTGACCTTATGGCAGTGCAATGTATCGAGAGCCTTCAGCAGTTCCAGCGTAGAACGGCCAAGGCGTGAGATTTCGGTAACGAGCAACATATCCACCTTGTTTTGCGGATTGGTACAATACTCCAGACAATTGAGCAATACTGGACGGTCAAGGTTCGCCTTACGTCCGCTTATCTTCTCCTCAAAAACCGTACACACCGTATAACCCCTATCGATTGCGAACTTGCGAAGCTCTGTAACCTGCCTCTCGGTAGACTGTCTGACAGTCTGAGAACTGACACGTGAATAGATAACCACATTCATTGCTTTTGTTTATTTTCTTCTTTTTCTATCACTTTGCATACCTTATCCACCTCTTTTAATGAAGGCATAATTGCCGGGTCTATCCATGTAAGAAAATCACTAATCATCCTATACATATTCCTCACATAAGAGAAATCGCATTTCCTATTTACGAAACATATCGGCTCGTTATGGTTGATGCGGTTGCGCAGTTCGCGAACCTGCACTATTATATCGTTAATTTCCTTGCGTCCATACCCGTAAGGTAGCTTCTTGAAAATCTGACAAGGGACACCAGCCAAAAGCGCATAGTGGTGCGTTTCGTAAAAGCTGTTCCAAAACCCCAAGGTCTGTTCGGCTATTACCCTACCAGTCGTAACCTTAACACCCCTATCGGCAATTTTCTTTTCTGCTTTCAGAATTTCCTTCAGTATATAGTCATTGATCACTTTTTTCTTTGTCCGCTTGTTCGTATATGTCAGGGAAGGAGCAACCATGAATCCGGTCTTCTGATTGATAATCCAATTTCCATCGGAGAAATGGTGTGCCAGCGCATAATGCAACTGGTTGCGCAATATGACCTCAAAGGAAGACAGCAATGGATGAAACGCCTGTGCAATCTTCATATTGGCCAAATAGAGCATGACTGCCTTGTTCTTATTGCGGTTGGTCGCCCTATAATATTTAGCGACCCTCGAATTGGAATATAATCTGACTACTTTTTTATATTTCATTTTGCATATTCAAGTAAAAAACATACCTTTGTATCGTAATGCTTGGTAAAGCCTCTGTTATCAAAACACGTAACCAAGTCAAAGATATACCCGTTCATCAAGAACGGGTTTTTTCGTTTATGACCGTCCCATTCGGTTTACTCCACAAATATACTGAAAAAAATCAAAGAATTTATTTGATATACAAAAAAGTGTACTAAATATATGCTTATAGATTTATTTCAGTACATTTCAGAAATCAGTACAGAATCAACAAGAGAACTAAAAAGTACATTGATTCATTCAACAAATTGAAGATAGCAACGAGTTGATTATTTTAAGCATAATCTTTGCTATGTTTAATATATAGACATCAACAAAGTTTGCGGCATTGTACATTACTTTAATTTTAATATTAAAATAATGTAAAAAAAAACAATACTTAAAAAATCATTTTTAACAAACAAACTATAGTATATATTTTGCAAACAAAGTAAGAGAATTAAACATTTGTCTTTTTCTCAAGCTTTATAAGACAAACAAACAAACAAAATTATAACATGTTTCGCTTTTTTACATTTGCGACTATAGCAATTTTGCTATATGTCCCTGTATTGCTTTTAGCGCAAGAAAAAAATGCGCTTCCACAATCCGTGCATTTCCCAATTGATAAATCCTTTGTCATTTATGACTATCCAGAAAACGAATCTACATTTTCTGATATTCACGCTCAAATTATAAATGTTATAAAAGGGAAACAAAAAAAAATCAACCAGATTAATATTACCGGATTCAGTTCGCCCGAGGGAAACTATACACGTAACACAAAGCTTGCCACTGAACGTGCTGAAAAAATGGAACGTTATGTACACTCACTCATTCCTGATGTAAAAGTCAATATATATTGGGTTTCCGAAGATTGGCAAGGATTGGCCACATTAATAGAGAAAGAAAATCCTGCCTGGAAAGAACAAGTAACTACCATTTGCTATTCCGAGAAGAATCTAGTGCAAAAAGAGAAACTTTTACGAGCACTTTCCCCAAACATTTACCGAACATTAGCTAAAGATTATTTTCCAAAATTAAGACGAACAGAATTGACTATTGAAGCTGAAGCTCTCAACGAAACGACAAAACACTCTGAAACAGCAACTAATGCACCTATGGAAATCATTCTCCCAGCGACCGATACAAAACATCGCCCCAATGTGTCTCAAAAAAAGTGCTGCACACAACGTAAAACACAAAGACACCATAATGCACATCTATTTCAAGCAAACATACAACAACGAGCATTGAAAGCACGCTACGGAACAGAAAACTATAAACACAAACAAAAAAGAAAATATATACTTTACAACGAGCATCCAACACTAGCTATAGGAAGTAACCTAATAACATGGGCAGGATTTCGTCCAGACTTTACAAACACTACTTTCACTCCTAACATATATACAGAATATTACTTTCTAAACCGATGGTCAGTGAAAGGTGAATTTGCTTATAGTAATTGGGAATATGGCAACAACAATTTTCAAGGGATTTCATCCTATACTATCGAACCACGCTTTTGGATAAAAGGCGACGGAAGTTTCAAAGGATTATATATTGGCTTGTATGGACAGATAGGTGATTTCAACGACCAGACATCTAATGGTAATTATACAGGAACTTACCACAGTGAAGGCATATCAGTAGGATTGATTTGGCCATTATATGCAGGTCTTGCCATAGAGATTGGCATAAGAGGGGGATACCAGAGTGCAGATGTAAAGAACTATCTCACCCAAGAAACTTGCGAGCAAGAAGTATGTAATAAAAAAGAGTACACTTTTACCAAAGATGGATTTGCCATATCAGCTTGCACATTAGGTATCTTATATCGTTTTTAACTGAGCAAGACTCAGCCCTATTATCTTACAGAAAAAGAACAACAAAAATAAAAAAAGAGATGAATTTACGAATGAAAAAACTGTACTTATGCACTTGTATGCTAATTTGTCAAGGAGTATTAACCTTGCTTTCCGCTCAAAATGCAGTATCTGAGGGAACATCTGATTGGTCTGAGTTCCGGTTTATCATTAACCGAGGAGAAGTATTCTCACCTACTGCTCCTGGTGAATTGACCGAACTTACACTATCTGGTTATTTTGTCGTTGGAGAAGAAAATAAAGAAATACAATTATCTCCCACAAAATGTGCCAATAGCTATACACTAACAGGACAAGCCTTTATCAACGAGTATCAACCAAGAGTACAAACCAAGGTAATTGCTACTGTGCCGATGCCTCACATTTGTTCTCCAGCAGGACTGTTTCTAACACTGGTGGTTGACCATATTCCCATGACCGTACAACTACCATACACAAATGAAACTGACATTTGGGCTCCAGGATTCTCCTATACCTACAACGTGACAGTAGATGGAAAGGGACTTATCATTTCGGGAGTAACCTGCTCGCCTATAAAATGAGTGAATAGATTTCCTAGATATTTATCTTATTATCCATATCAAAACAATTTAAATTCCTAGTTGTATGAAAAGAAAAATTAAAATGTGGCTTGTGCTGTTCTTTAGCCTAATTATAACAAGCTGCACTGTTAACGAAGACGAATATAGAGCAGACAATGAAGAACAAGTAGTAACTATCCGAATAATCGGTTCTCCAATGAATACTTCCACTCGTGCTGAAGAAGAAAGTGTCACTGGAAGCGCTGCTTTTAAAAGTGGATACTTATTTTTTGTGACTGGCAACAATAGAGCATTGAAACAATGTTACCGAATAACTCCGGAAAAAGGAACTGCAACTAGCCTTAAGGATTTCGTAATCAATGTTAAGGATTTTTGGAATGCCGCCAATACTGAAAGTGGATATTCTTTCACAAATGTACCAGGCGATGTAACCAGCGTTTATATACTAGGTAATGTACCTGAAAACGGAAGTACTTCAGAGGAAAATATTCGTAAAATAACCACACTGAACAAGTTGAAAGAAATAGTCATTCCTGTTACTGCCCAAAATGACATCGCAACCATTACAATGGATGGCATAGGAAATGTAACCAATGTTCTTGAAACAGCAAATCTGAAAAAAGTAGCTAATATAGAATTAACTCCTTTCAGTTCACGTGTGGAAATTGCAAGTATTACCGGCGGGGGAGATATAACCAGTTTCAAAATCAGCGGTATTTATATTTCACATTTTTATGAAAATGTAAAATTAAATCAGGATGCAGTAAACGAATTATTCAAATATACGAGCAATAACGAAGAGGAAAATTATACTGAAGATAAAAAATATGCCATGATGGCAGACATCGCTTCTCCAGGTACAAGTTTAGGTGGCAATAAATTGAAGAAGCAACCTGAAAATAATAAAGTTTGGGGTTATCAGTTCATTCCTGACAAGCAAGGAGAAAGCATCCGCATTGTAATTAAACTAACCGATATACAAGGAAGTACATCATACCAAAGTCCACAATACCTAAATATTCGTGGTTTCTACTCTAATTCAGATGATCCCACCCTACCTATAAAATTAAAACGTGGAAAAATTTATAACCTAGGAGAAAGCATTACATTCGATGAAAGTAACCTTTCTCCTATACCTAATCCTGATGATATCGACCTGACCATTAAAGTCTCAGTGAAAGAATGGGATGTAGTTCATGTAAATCCTATCATCTAACAATGGATATGAAGAATAAAATAATCTATTTATATCTATTTTTGAGCACTCTCCTATTCTTTTTTCCCTCTTGTACGGAGAAAGAATTAGGAGGATGCCCTAATTTATCCATACACCTGGAATACTGGGCTGACGGTTCAACTGATGTATTACAGAAACATATTGCCAACGCTACTTATTATATATACACCGAACAAGGGAAACTAGTACAAAAGGGAACTCTCTCCTCAGACTTGCTTAACCGGCCATGTGGATTTCAATTGAAATTGGATCCAGGTAAATATCATTTTGTTTGCTGGGGTAACTTAGAACACTATTGCTTAGTTAACCGTGACGAACAATTGGAACAAGCATATATCTATACAGCACAACAAGATGCAGAAAGCTATCCCCAATCGTTTGACCCACTCTATTTCGGTGAAGCGGATATCACAATTACTGACATGGACCAAATGACAAAGATCACTCCACACTTTCATGGAGCGCATGTAACAATGTGGCTCTATGTAAAAGGATTTAAGGAAACAGATGAACAAGGAAGACAAATTGCTCCCCATTTCTACCTCAGTAATTTTGAAGCGGAATATGATTTTCATGGACTTCCGCGCAACCAACAAATCACTTACTACCCCGAATCAGTCTACAAAGAAGAAGATGATGTATTGATGGCGTACTGCCACCTACCTCGTTTTGATGAACAGACAACTTCTATGATACATCTGTACAGTGGTGTTGACCATCGATTGGTGGAAACAGTTGACTTACGTAAGTTCATCGACAACAACAATATCAAATTGACAGGTAAGGAAGAAGTAGACATTCCCATCTTATTGGAGTTTCATGATTTGGATTGTATGGTGACACTCCCCGATTGGGATGAAGAAGAAGCAAAACCTATATTGTGATATGTGATAAATGAAAGATTGAAATGAAATATATACACTTAGGCATATTGTTTATCCTCTGTGGCTGTACACAAGTAGAAGTGACAGAAGAGTTTGATGAGCAAAATAAGATTACAGTTGCCATCCAATTTAAACCAAATGAGTCATTACGTACCACACCGTCATCAGATCTCTCAATCATGAGTGCCAAAGTATTAGTATACAATTCAAATGAAATTTTAGAAAACAGTACATCCACAACCTCTGGAAATTCAAGTGCTGTTCTCACGCTGAAAGAAGGTCACAAATATATCTATGTAGTGGCTAATGCCAGCAGCGATCTAACTGAAAAAATCAAAAATGCACATTTTAGGAAAGACCTGCTGGAACTAACCTCAGAAGCAGAGGACTACAACAACGGACAACTCCCCTCACACGGTCTATTAATGGCCGGAGAATATGAAGGATTTTTCACCACAAATCAAAACATAACAGTCACCCTAACTGCCGCTCTTACCAAAATAGAGGTTTATGTGGCCAAAGAATCTAATGTCGGAAATATTATCGTAAAAAAGGTAGAAGGAAAAAATTTGCATACTACCGGTTATTTGTTCAGTACAGATGTAACCGAATCAAAAACAGACTTAGCAATGCAGATGCCATCAGGTGGCCCTATAACCATCAAGACAAATGATATAACAGGGAAACTGGTTGGAACTGTTTATTCTTACCCTACCATAAAAGCAACAGATCTCTCAGTACAGCTAACCGTTCGACATGCAGAGGCACAGGCGGATGATGTTTATACCATTATTCCCAATGCTCAAAATTCTTCAGCTGAGGGAGTCACCCTTGAAAGAGGGAAATGTAATAAAATAACCATTACTTTCAAAAAAGACGAACAAGGAACAATTACTACTGAAGAATTTAGCAACGTAAACAATGAATTCATTTTCGGATAGCCTTATAGCTAACGAGTTAACCATATATTCAACCTACAAAGACAGAATAATATGAACATATCCTTACATAGAAAATCCTCTTTTATCCCATTACTTTAGGTAATGACTATGCTTCTGTTGACCGTAGCCTGTACACAAGAAAAAATCACTATAGAAGAAAACACTATGAAGGGCGAGGCTACTGAAAAGGTTTCCTTCCAATGGATAAGCAAACCTATGATTGCCACAGAAAATAACGGAACAGAAGCCATCTCATTGCAAGTCGATCCACGTACTGCCATTGGCATAGACGAAACGAAAATCAGCAATGTGTGGGTATTTCAATACTCCTCAACCAGAAAAGAACTCACTCAACCCAAGTATTACACCATAACAGATAACAAAATACTGGATGTCATGCTGCGTCCTGCCATAGAGAGTCGATTAGTATTTCTCGCCAATACTAACAACCCAACATGGATAACTAAAAAGGATGTCAGCACACTAACCAAATTAAAAGCACAAACCATCACACTGTCTACAGAAGAACAAGTGTATGGTGAAGCAAATAAAAATCTGCTGCAAATAGCAGAAACTACTAAAGATATAAAAGCTGGAGTAGACAATCCTTTGGGAATATTGACATTCAACCACCTGCTTGCCAAAATAATATTCAGTTACACACGAGAAAAAGAAGCCCAAGATCTAAATGTGGTTCAATTGATACTCAACAAAATACCAAGCATAGTGCGAATAGGCTCACCTATCGGAAACGAGAAATTTCCAGTAGGAGACTTTAATTCCTCCAACTATCTACCCTTCAAACCTATAGAAAAAACAAACTATGTATTCTACGTCCCAGAGAACAGACAAGGAAAATCTTCTAACCAAATAGAAGGAGAAAAGAATAACGAAGCCCCCAATAATGCCTTTTCCATCAAACTCAGCATTGAATCAAAAACTGATGGCGGTCAATACGCCTATACAATCTTTCCTGGTGAAAATGTTCTGAACGATTTCAACATCCAAAGAGGAAAATGTTACAAAGTAACAATCAAACTAACTTCCACAGCAACCGATGAACGTGTATTGGCTGATCCGGCTAATTGTTTCGTAATGTCCCCTGAAAGCAGTATTATATTTGACCCTTATGTTCGTCCTGAAAGCGGAGGAGGATTTTACTATAAAAACTATGTTAACAAGAATGAAATAAGCAAGAAAATCGCCCGTGTGGACATACTTTGGCAAACTAAAGAGGGTGAGGAGCTTGTTATTGGCAACAATATAGACGGGAAATTGGTACTGCTTGACAACAAAGATCTAGTACATGTCAAAACAGGAAAAGGAAATGGAAATGCCGTAATTGCCGCATATAATACCCAAAATCAAATACTATGGTCATGGCATATTTGGGTCAACAAGAACGAACCAGCCAAATTGGAAAATGCCGTATTATATAAGACTTACCCGTGGGATGCCAATAACATCTACGGAAAGGATAGTCAAAAACCTAGAATAGACGGATACCCATTTATGAGTTGCAACTTAGGAGCAATAGACAATAAACAAGGAAGTAAAACAGCTATGGGACTGCTCTACCAATGGGGGCGAAAAGATCCATTTCCACAAGCTGCATCAGGTAGATGGGATAATCGCTTTTTAAATTACTCCAACGATTCCATGTTAAGCGACGAGCAATATGGAAAAATCATAGAAATATTTGACAACACAGGTAAGGAAATTCTGATTTCAGATACAAAAAATGGTAATAACAAAGGTATGTTTAATGCTGTATCGACTAATTCAACTACTGGAACAGTAGAATATACACTGTTGAATCCCACAACCTTTGTAGCCGCTGCAAAAGAAATTGGAATGTTTGCCGTGCCAACAGACGAATCAGAGGTGCATTCTGCCAATAATTATATCAATAATGGAGGATGGTTCTGGGTTGAGCACGAAGATTATACAAAAAGTGACTGCCTATGGGGAGGAGCCCCCTTTGGAGCTGAAGGCCAAACGATACTGACAATCAACAAAAAAAAAATTTTAGCGAACAATGGTGCTCAGCCAGGAAATAAATCAATATTTGATCCTTGCCCAGCGGGTTGGATGCTCCCTGCTGCTGATGCATGGTTAGGATTCACTAGCGATGGGTTAAATCATAAAGGACAAGAACAATTGGACGCAATGAACTACGATACAACATTACAGATTAATAAAGTCCATGGATTATTAATGTATATGCAAGATTGGAAAATAGGTCCTACCTCTTTCTTCCCTACACAGGGATGGCGATTGGCAGACGGCAGTATAGCCCGTGGTGGTTGGTGCGGTGCTTATTTCACATCTGCTGCCTCTCCAAAAGGAAATGCCTATATATTTCATATACATGATACATTTGTATATCCTTATGATCTTAACACTTATGGTTATAATCGCCGCGCTGTAGCAGCAGCAATCCGTTGTGTCAGAATGACCAAATAATCACCTTCTCCTGCTTTCTAGAGATACCAAGCAAGTGTCCTAGAAAGCAGTCTATATATTAGACATAGCAAAGATGACCTAAAACCTCTACCACACAAGTCATGCAATAATTTTAAGCAATCTAACTGTATATTCTGATAATTATTATCAATCTTCTTTGAATGTTCGAATATAGTTTGTTCTAATTTCGATAACCGGCAATTTACAGAATATCCTAGTAATAATCTTTTAACACTTTGTTGAACCACTGGTAAAACCGCGTACCTCTAATACTCTTAGCTCTATAGTAAATAAAGATAATAACATCAAGATTATAATATAACGTACAGTATTTTCCATCCAATAATTCTTTCTCTTTAAAGATAGTATTAGTATGTAGGCTTATATTCTGCTTGGTTGTAGAAAATAATTCTACACAAGAAAGGAGACACAACAATGAAATATGAGAACATCGAATACTTTTTATTAGAAACATTTAAGATGATCTTGTTGCTAACTCTTTAAACTTATCAAAAGAGAAGTCTTTAAAAAAATCCAAAACAACATAATCAACAATACCTGGACCTTTAGGAGCAATATTATGATTTCCAAGCTTATTTTCACGACTTATCCAATAATTTTCTCCTGATGAATCTGAAATGAACACAGCATTCGACAGCAATGAATTAACCAAGTCTGCATCTGCTAAAATTTTTTTCAATTCACTTTTATTCAATACACTCTTAAATTGAAATAAAGATAAAGCATTTACATAAAAACCAGGCACATTCTCACCAATATAACTAACATCTTCTATTACATAATATCCTCCTATTTTAACATTAATATTCATCAAATATTTACATAAATCATATGTCAACAATATTGTTTCTTGCTTAAAGAGTATATCCCATGTTGTCACCCTATTATAATAACTGTAATTAGTATCAGGAGTACGTTGCATATGCTCAAAGTATTCATATAAATCTTGATTCCATAAATCTATATTAGTCTTAATTAAATCAATCGAAAAATCATACGTATAAGGCAATTTATTTAGTACAATATCAGAAACCTTACTTTTGTTTCCATAAGAATACAAGTTTGCTGTATTATAAAGTCTTATTAGACTTCCTCCTTGATACATTTTCTTTACAAAATTTATTCCAAGCAATTCTAACAGACTCTTATTTGACTCTATCAGATAAACATATTTCCTTCTTATCTCAAAGTCTAAATCAAATAGGACCTCTAAAGCATTGTGCTTTATAGAGTATATTCTAAAAAAGTCTTCTTCTATTAGCTCATTTTTACATAATAGACCTTCCCAATTAAAAACGTTTACACCAATCGTATCAATTATATCATAAATCGTTTCGCGTGATATTGACACACGAGGATTCCTCTGAATATTGGTGAGAAATTGTTGAACATAGCTGTTATAAATAGATTTTCCATCTTCAGATATCATATTGGCAGCTACATCTTTTTCTTTCATTACATTATACAATTTTCGAAAAAGATAATCATTTATTTCAAACTCTCCAGTTTCACATAATGCATCTAAATCAATAACTGATATATGAGACAATATAAAATCGTACGACAATTTTCCTATATTTTTAAAATTACCTAACGATTTACCCCATTTACAATCTACAGTAAATGGGATATATCTTTTTTCACCATGTGCATCATTAAACCAAGGAATATATCGATCATATTTTCTTAAAATTTCTTCTGAAAAATAAAAGTCTCCATATTCAAACAACAATAACCAAGCAATAGAATCTTTATATGTATCTATGACATCAATTGTCCATTTAACATTTTCATAAAGTTCTCGTCTTGAAAAAATTCCATATTTAGTATACCCAGCTTCCCCTAAATAAAAAAGATAATCTGGGAATCGATACCCCTCTCTATCAGGAGCCCCCAAAGAACGTAATTCTTCCTCCACTTGCTGTTCAATATATTCAAATACAATTTTAAATTCTTTTCTCAAATTTACATTTTTCTGTATTGGCATTGATTGCTTAACCAGTTCTTCATATCGATTAATCACAACATCTGAATGTTTAAGAAATATGCAAAAAAGTTCTTTATCGCTCATCTTATTCATTAATTAAATCATAAATTATACTTAACACTACTGGTTGATTTTTAAAGTTACTCCCGAAGCAAATATTTCTTTTCGCTTGACTATACTGTACAAATTTATCATCTTGTATTTTTTGTATAAGCAAGCAAACAAACTTATCAATATCTTCTATAAGGCAACCTATATTTAAACATATTTGAATATTATTATTTCCTTGACAGAATTGGGCATAAACAGCATCAACATCAAAATTTATATTCTGATTATTAACATTAAAATTTAATTGAATATGATTCATAGTTTCTATTTTTTTAAATAACGTGCGTTCGAAACAATGGAACTAATATATTCATTTTATTACTAAAGTATAGCAATAAAAATATTAAATCTATAACGTTGAATAAGAAGTTACATTTTCATCATAATTATACACCTCTACCACACAAGTCATGCAATAATTTTAAGCAATCTAACTGTATATTCTGATAATTATTATCAATCTCCCTATTAGTAGTAAGCTTTACAATTGGAAGCGGTTTTTCATCTAAAATAAATCTTTTAAACCGGGTCTTTATTCTCTTTACATTAGAATCTCCAGCCGATAAAATAAATTCCCCTGTTTCCAATTCTACAAAAGTCTTACTATCGTAAACTTCCTCTTTCTGCTTACTGGTAGTAACACTGCTATTACTTCGGCCAGAACTGGATCCTGCAGACATACTTTTTTTCACTTTCTCTTCTTTGCCAAACATCAAAGGATATGTTTTCAACGCTTCAGGGTCTTTTGTCCGGCCAATAAACAAATTAGCACAATTGGCAAGAATCGATGATCTGTCTTCCTTTCCGTACAATTTATCAAACTTAGTTATAGATTGAGTCAATATAAGAAAACAAGCACCAAACTCACGCAAAACACTTGGCATACCCTCAAAATCATTTACTTTGAATGTTGTCATTTCATCCAGTACAAAAGCAAACCTTACCCTGTTGCCGAACTTAATACGACGCGAAGCAATAGGAACCAACATCGCAACTATTGGAGAAATGATACCTTGCAAAGCGTAGTCATTACTGACTGCAAACATCTTAGGTGCTTCCGGGTCAACCAGGTCAAAAACAAAGTCATCACCCGTTAAGACATAACAGATATTCTTGTTGGTAGCGATGCCAGCCAACATATTATTCAATGTAAAGATGATAGAACTCTGTGTTTTGTCGCTGCCGGCAGAACCCAGAAAACCGGAAGCCATCATAGAAGCACTCGTATCATTACGCAGAAAAGTAGTAAGTTCTTTAGGAGAAGCCATCAGAGTAAACGCAAGCATATGCGGTAAGGTGCAGTATTTTTTATAATCACCCTCAAAATGATAGAACACGATGGCGATACCACGAAGCAAACCCAATGCGGCCTGAAACCATTCATTCTCCTCAGCTTTCTTTGACTTCATCGCCTGAAGAAAGTCATCCATTGCCTGAAGAAGCGCTGCCTCCGTAGTGATCACACGCTTATCCAAGATATTGAACCGGTAGGTACGGTTCATATCCGTAAAATTAACATAGTAAAATTTATAAGGATAGCCGTATTTCTGCATCAGATTCCAAGCTGTCTGAGTATAGTCGTAATTTTTAAAATCATAGATAAATCCCGCCCAGCCAAACTTGATAAATTGCTCCATGATCGGCTTGCCGATGGAAGCAGTCTTACCACTACCAGCACCGCCCAATACCAAAAAATTATCTCGTGGATAATAAAATTCTAAAGTACCTGACTCACTTTCCAGTTTAAAAATGTCTTCTCCCTTTCGAGGATTAGATTTCGGTTTAATAAGTCCATAGACAAAATAACTACTAATAATAAATATTGAATATGGTACTAAAAGATATAAGGTCTTAGCGATACCCATAACTGATTCAAAGAACCATGAAACAGACAATAAAGCAACAGAACTTAGTAGTATATAAAAAAGTATATTTTTCCATCTTTTAGTAAACAGCCTGATGCACCATAGAGCGATCAAAACTGCTGAAATAAATAAACATTCAACAAAAATATAATTCATATTACAGACTCATTTTCTGATAAAATATTTTTAATTTTTCTCATTAAATATAAGCTAAGAGCTTTTTTTGAAGGATGAATGATCATGTTTATTTTTTTCACTCCTGACAATAACTTGCGTTCTTCATACATATCTTCCATAACTTCATGCAGTATTTTATTTTTTATCTGAGATTTATATTTTCCATGTACTGAATGTTCATAAAAACGTTCATCAGCAGTATAAGCATATCTAAATTTATTACTAAAATGTTCAAAACATTCGACTTGCCATTTCCTCATATTAAAACCATTCTTTACCTCTTTCCCATTAAGTAAATTTGTATTTCCTGTACTTTTCGCTCTTGGAGATAATGCAATGGTTTGAGTTGCATCCATACGAGAAACAACGACATGTGCATGCAAGTTGAGACCTTCTTTCAGCTGGCCTTTTTCTTTCAATCCAAGACGTACTTCTTCATCCTTATAAGAATAATGCCGAAATTCCTCAATCCTTCCAAAATAAATAAGATCTTCAACGTTCAAAGTCCGTTCTCTATTAAAATTTCTGGCGTATATATCCATGCAATCCCGAACATAATTTCTAAACTCAGCAAAGACTTTTGTCTTTTCTTCATTTGTTAACTCGGCCAGATCCGTTACTTTTTTCCCGGTAGTCAGATACACCAAATGAGCAATTTCTTTTTGCGAAGGATTGTATGATAATGAGTAAAATTTCTCCTGATTCTTTTTTAATGTCTTTTTATTATTATCTATTTTTTCAATTACCTTACTCAAACTTACATGATCCTCATGTTGTGAAAAGTATTGCTTATTATCGTCTGATTCTTTATTCAGATAGTTTGCCAATTTAACACAACTGCCAGCATTAACAGGCAACTTTAGCTCATTTTTTTCTAACCTATCTAATTTGCTATACATTAGAAATTGTCTTAATTTTTTCAATAAGTAGGTTTCTATACTCACGTGGAAGAATAAGATTCCCTTTTGCGTCCTGACTCAAATTATTTTCAGATAATAATTCGGCAACAGCTTCTATAACATCTTGTATTTTAGTGCTATTCTTCAAAGAAATAATATCACTCTGCAATTTTTGTATAATATTTTCTTTCTCTTTTAGTTCTTTTGCTAATGTCTCATTCAACTGAATAAAACGGTATATCTCATCTTGGTCAAAGGCTTCTACGACTTCAGGAGTATTAGTTAAATTACCCGATTTTAAGCCTTCCAGAGCATGTACCATTACATCAATCTTGTTCGTTTCTATATTTCGCAATATTTTAATTACATCATCCATTCTCTTATATAGAGCAGCGGACGTTTCACCAATTGCCTTATTAATGGTTGCTACTGGTGGAACCTGCCCAAGCTTTGGTTCAACTCCTGTCATTTCAAAATAGGCAATCATCTGTTCTATATAAGAAGAATAAGTAGATCTTTTCTTTTGAAAGTCTAATCTTTTTTTTACTTCACTATTTATTTTAATAGATTTCAATTCACCTGTCATTTTCTACTTCTATTTATTTGCAACAAAGGTAGTTATTATTCTATACTCTACCTATTTTCTACCTATTTTTAATATAATAATTTATAAACTATTGAATTATAGATATTTATAGAAATCAATGAAAAACATATTACTACTATTTAAATATTTGATTTTTAAGTATTTAATATAAATTATTCTACCTATTTTCTACTTATAAAAAATATATATACTTATATCTATTTGATTATTAACGCTTTGCGTTAAATGTTCACAACTATGCGTGAACTCTTCTTGCTAATCACATTACACTTCGTTCCATTTTCCTTACTGGGAAAGCTACCATTAGGGAAGAGTAATTAAAAAATATTTACATAAGAACACGAAAATCTGTATGCACGCGCACGCAAAAGAAAGGCTCCTAAAAGAAGAGCATCAGAATACTCGAAAAACAACAAATAACTACAGCTTTCAAAAGACGCTATATAGGCTTGCCTTTCGCTCTGATTGAATTTTCTCCGATCATTCGAGGTATTTCTCACCAAAAACAAAAAAGTTCCTAAAACGGCTTGAAAATGCCTTATCTGAATTTATCATTTATTTTTCCCTATTTGTGTTTTTTGTTGAGAAATCATTTTCTGCAAGGTTTTTTGATTTTTGGAGTATTTTTTTTGTTGATTTTGCTATATCTTTAGCAGCAATGAGTTTAGAATATTCTTTAGCTAAAGCTAGGGGAAATTATTCATGACAAATATGTCTTGATTTTCAGATAATTACAATTTTACGCTCACGCTTTTAGGGAACGCTCACGCTTTTAGGGAAGTTACGCTCACGCTTTTAGGGAAGTACGCTCACGCTTTTAGGGAAGTACGCTCACGCTTTTGGGGAAGTACGCTCACGCTTTTGGGGAAGTTATTTTTATAGATGTTCATATATTTTTTTTAGCTTCCTTTATTTTCAGAACGTTAACATACCTAAATCGTATTTCGATATTTTAAAACCACATTTAACAAATTGATAAATACTGCAATAATAGCTGGAATACACGCTCACGCCATTTTTTATTTTTCATGCACATTTATTTGCACGAAAAAAAATAAAGCCTTATATTTGTCTCAAAATAAATAATATGAATACTTCTAAAACTGGGAAAAAAGAAAAAGAAGCTTTGATCAAAAGGAATAATTCTGCTCCAGATTTTCCTTCAACTCTAATTTTAAGTAGAAGCCAAATGATTGTCGAAAGATATATCCAAGAGTATTCATATAATTTAGAAGACTATATTCAGAATCGCAGAATACTGACTGTCAATATTGACATCCAAACTTTAAGAAATTGGTATCCTACCAAACATTGGAAAAAAGATCTTGAAAACACATGCCTTTATATGATGAACGCACGAAAAGGTATTTCAGCAAAAGGTGGATTCGAATTATATAGTTTACTAACATTTGCAGAATTAGATGATACAGGATTACATGTAAATGTTGACCCAATGGTATTGCAAAAATATATAATAGCATCTAATACACCAAATACATTGATAGATTTTGGATTGTCAAATAAATTCAAAGGAGCATATACCCATGAATTTTATTGGTTAACTTGCCTACATGATCAACCAAGTTCTGGATATAAATTTGACCTTACACCTGAATGGATTAAAGATAAATTCGGAGTTAAGTATCAAAACAGTAATATTAAATTACAAATAATCATACCTGCACAAAAAGAAATAAAAGAACTTTACGACAATAGATTATGTCCCCGCTACTTTACGTTTGAAGAAGTAAGACAAGTTGTAGGAAAGTGTACTAAGATTGTTAAATGGGAATGTACCATTCATAATGAGAATAGAGAGGATAAACGTAAAATAGAAGCAAACAAAGCATATAGGGATATAGACCTATTTCTCACAAATAATCTGCCTAAGTACCGAATAAATATATTGGAACAAATAAGGCAGTTTGATACAGAACAAATTATTAGAATTTGGATGAGATTAAATAAATTTGAAAATTCGGATAAGGAAAAGATTCGCAATAAAACGGCCTATTTAATTTTTATTCTTGACAAGTATGGAGTTTCGGCCAAACAGAAAAAGAAAATTGCATCGTCTATAAGCTCCGCACCTCTGTTTGAAAAAGAAGAAAAGGATACAGTAGCTGGTATTAGCTATTGGAATGAATGTTTAAAGCATATAGACGAGAGTCCGAATACAAGCAAGGAAGTTAAAGATCTCTTTAAACAACTATATTTTTATTCATATACTGAAGAAGAAGAGAATTTTATTACATTTCAAACTTCCAAAGAATGTTATACGGCCATAGAAACCTATTTTACAGAGGTCTTTGCCGCTGTTCTCCAAAGATATTTCCCATCTCCTATAAAAGTGTTTTATAAAGTTCGCTAATGTTTTTATGTATGGAATTTGAAAATTACGATATTATCCAACTACACCACTTACTAGACAAATATGTTTACTCCCAGGTTAACTATGAAAATGAGTTGAACCGCAAAACCATAAAAACCAATATAAGTTGGAAAGAAATTCTTCCATTTCTCCATTGTCCCTCTTTAATCGAAGCAAAAAAACAAATGAGAGAGGCTTTCTATTGTTATGCGCAGACCTTTGTTACTATTTATACAGAAAATGATTTTTTTTCTTCATATCCTTTAGTCGTAGATGTAGATGCGACTGATTTTGGAATCATGATAGAGCATAATACAATAGCACTCAAACATTATCTTAAGCACTTTGATAAAAAGGTCGAAATTTGGAATCGGTTTATAGAAAACCTTTTAACCCTACATTTAAAATCACCTGGAAGAGTCATATACTCGTACTTGTGTCGTGGATATGAGAATACTATATCGATGGAGATATTAAAAAAGGATTTAGGTTCCACTTTGTCTAATCCACAGTTCCTATATCGAATTATCAGACCTATTGAAGCTGAAATTTTATCTCTTTATAATAAAAGATTAATACCTTTTTATGTGAAAGTAGAAACCCAAAAATCAGCATCAGGATCTGGTGGCCGTCTGCTTGGAGTTACTTTCAACTTTATTGATGAGGTATCCTTAATAAGACAAACAAAATTGTTACCTGAGTATTTAGAGTATCTAGAGGAACAATTACTTTGCATATATCCAATGGAATACCCTTTCCTTATGGAACAAATAAAAGAAATGCCCACTGCCATTATTGAAAAACTCCATAACACTATCAAATACATAGGTGCAGATCCTGTAGCGTATGAATTGCCCATTGCCAGAGTTGTTAAAACAAAACTTGAAGAAGATTTTAACATCAAATTCTCTTAGTGCAATCTACCTATTCTTAGGTATATCTAAGAAGTCTAAATTGCATAGAAGTACCGCCATTTTCAAAGTTCAAGGCAACAAATAGGGAAATAAAGACATCAAATTATTATATATCAGTTTTACATATATGGAAATTTGATGTCTTATTACATCATTAATTTTCACAGATAAAAAAAGAAATGATTGGATTCTGAAGCCCTCTATATGTGTCTATAGAGTTATTTTCTAAAGCCTGTTTCACCATGTAAATAAGCCGTTCATCATCAGGTCTGCACATGGCTTCGTCAAACTCAACTATCACATGAAATTTCAGTTCTATAGGTTCCGGAACTTGTTCCAATTCACTGGCAAAACATTCAAATAACCGGTGATACTCTGCCCATTGAGAAGTTCCAAAAATATACTGGCCAATATAAGCATTAATTTCACTTGTCGATAAATGAGCATCTAATACATTGCCGGTTAGCTGTTCTATAGCCTTAATTTTGGCTTTCTTGCCGGCATATTTTCGTCTCGTCCTCATAGGTACGTGCGGTTCTCCATAAGCTATAATCAGCTCAGATTTTGAGCCGGCAACTTTATAAACTCCATACTTTACTTCCATATTACTTTCCCTATCTATGTAATTAACTAAGTAGCACCACAGTTTTCTCCGAATGCTCCAGATGGCAATGTCCATTCTTCAGCAACCGGTAGAATAATTGCTTGGTTATAATTGTAAGATGTTGCGAGACGTTGTAACTCCGGAGTGATATTCTTATACACACATCCCATTGCTATTAATTCCGGTAAGCTTAGTTCTCTTTTTAAAGTATATCCAAAATCCCGCTCCAACTTTATTATTCTACTTATCTGTTCCAGACTGATACTTGCAGCACTGGCAAACTGATTTTTGTTGCCAAAGATACTAAATTTGCAGGAACATCTCCTCCATCCCATGTAATAACATGGATGTACTCTTATCCGGTATCGCTTTATAATGTCCCACACTTGTTGTTCTTTCCAGTCCCGAATAGGACGAAACCTATCAACGTGCCTAATAAAGCACTTCCCATTTCGAAGGTCTGCGCGATCCGGCTCAAATATATTATATTTAGCCCTCGCCGCCGACTCCTCTCCTCTTTCACCGGATAATACTAATGTGCGGATGCCCCGAAAGCGTTACTGATTGATGATGGCCGATGAACAAACATCGATCTTCAGATAACTGGAGCACCACCTTACTTTTAAATCTGGAGAACATTGTGGAAATTTACACCTGGTAGACAACTTTCCACGTTGACCACCTGTTCTATCTATTCCACCATATGGCAGCTCAAAGCAATTAGGAGCTGTGAGACTATTCTTCCTCACCAGTTCCCGGTAAAATCCTCCTTCTTTCCACTGGAAATAAATAGCTACGCCAAAAGCTTCAGCAAAACGCCGGCAATAATCAGGAGTTATTTCCCAATCAAAAAAAGTCTTTTCCCGGCCGTCTATTTCCTGATGCCATAGCTCTATTCGCTCAACAGGAACTCCATGTTCAAGGAGATACAAGAAAGTAGCTGTACTATCCTTTCCGCCAGAAAAGCTAACAATATATTTATCGTAAGACACAAATCTATAATATGATTCCCCATATTCATTTTTTCACATGCTCTTTTTCTGGTAATATAACCTCAAGGCATTTAAGCTCTTTCAAAGCCCCGAACGCTTTTAATAGATTTTCAACACAATGGTCTTGTTTCCTGTACTTCTCCTTTAATGCAGCGTTTTTATTAATCTCTTCGATATAACGATTATTTAATTCCACAAAATGAGAAATTAAATATTGGATTGCCTTAGTGTTGGTCTTTGCGCCGATTAGCCCCTTTATCCTGAATAATTCCTTATATTCTTCTTCATCCAATCTTAATGTAAACCTTTTCTTATCATTCATATCCACATTATCTTAACTTAAAATCACTTTCGTTCATTCATATTAAACTGTACAGAATGTGGTGATATAAAACTATCATGCCACTTTTAGAAGAAAGGACTTTCTTTATCATCACCTTCGGAAAAAGCAGCAACAATACGCTGTTGCTCTTTTCGAAGTTCTTCTTTTGATATGCAATCAAAAGTAATAGGCCTTATATCAAGAGTTGTGTTTTTACCCCATTTAATAGTGTATGTTCCTTCAAATGTTTTCATAAATATCCTTTTCTTATTACTATTTTTTTCTTTTCGGTTGCTCGGAAGCTAATAGAACTGTAGAATATTGTGGTAGCCCGAAGGCTACCAGGTTATCTATTTTTTATTAACAGAAGTATGAAGTGAATTATATATTTGGGCAAACTTTTTTCTCTGCTCTTTATCAGTGATGGAACTCACAAACTTGTGCATAACAAGTTTTTTCTTATCATCCCATATAATACGAGCTTTATCTACACCTTCTACAAACATGATATGAGGGTATTTACCCCATTGCCTTAAAGTACCGTTGTCTATCAATACTTGAATTTCTTCTGGCATTATATCCTTGTTGCAGTCAATGCGTCTTATTTTGCTTTCTTCACGTTCAATTGCCATTTTTGTTTTTTCAATTTCTTTTTCCATATTAGAAAGAACATTATTCTGCTTATCCCAACGTTTCATAGTTGAAGCGCCGTTTTTCTTATCATTAAGGGGTTGCCCGTTAGCACTTCTTACATCTGCAAAATGCTCATTCAATTTCTCATAAAACTTTGCTTGTTTTTTCTCTAAAGATGCTTTCAAAATATCTAATCTACTCATAATTGGTTTGCTGTTCTTTATCCTGCCAGCTAAAGCAGTTTTAGGTTTGTTAAATGTCTGTAATCCCTTATTGATTACACTACAAATATAGTGATTTTCAATGAGATTGCCAAATTTTTAGCACAATATTTTTAAACTATTTTTCTGATTATCAATATATTATTCATTTCCCTATTTGTTAAAACATAGGAGGGAATAAGTCTTGATAGGAACTGTTTGGTATAAAAAGTCATACAGAGCATGGGCGTACACGAAATAGTTCCTTTCAAGAAACAGACCTTAACAGGGGGGAGATTGAACCAGTGGGAAGGTCGGCTTTTGCCGAGCAAAATTTTAAAGGAACAGCCCCATTTATAGGAGCTGCTCTAATTGCATCAATCAAACAAATTTAACTGCAATCTTTTAGCTTCTTCCCGTTTTTCTCGAATATTATTCTTTTTTACAGGATTGATTACTCGTACATTATTTTTTTGATTTTGCCAATTTTGCCAAACAATAGACTCTTCTTTTGCGATTCGACGAATTGTCGGCAACCCTGTAACAGCCAATACCTCATTTACTTTCCAACCATCATAAAAGGTATCCGGGCAAAGTGAATCATGCCAAATTACCTCTCCAACACAACCATGTATAAGAAAATTGCAAACAGTCATAAAACAGCAAGTACGGTCCATATCTTCAGCACAAAGATAACTATTTAGATGTTTTGCGTGCCAAGCAAGAAGATTTCTTCCACTTCCACAAGCCGGGTCACTACAAAGTTCTCCAGAATTGTCCTGTGAACCGCAAAGTTCTACCATCAAATCACATATATGTGGCGGAGTAAAAAACTGCCCGTTGCTTCGTTTTCGTGTATTCCCGGCCACACAAGACATATACAACTCCCCCAAATCATACCACCCTAAAGCATCGACTTGCACATTCATTATCTGTACCCATTCTGCATACATCTGATAGAACATGACCGTCTCCTCTTTCCCATATTTCCAGTTTTCAAGAGATTTTTCTCCAGGCGAAAATCCATAAATGACGTAAGTCAGAAAATCATCAAAAATAGTGCTTACTTCAGCCTTGCATTTATATGCAAGGCTGGCAATTGAACGTTCAAGACTTCTTATTTCTGTTGGAACACATGTTTTCATATTTCACTCTATTTTAATATGCAGTTTCTCACTGTGACGTCATCAGCAAGATGTAAATCCCTCTCGATACCTAACCCAAACGGGAGTTTGACTTCTTGAAGTTCCGATAAAAGTACATAGCCCCACTCCCATTCGAAAATGTGCATATATCCAAAAAACTTCCAATCCCCATCTAGCAACTGTTCTGCTTCCGTTACAAGCCATGTGCCTGCTCCCATAGGATTAAAATATTTCACAATCACTTTTGCATCCAACATCATACTCTTTTGCGAATAGATAGGATAGTTTGAAAACTTTCTCTCTAGTTCTTTTGTTATCAGTTCCATAATGCAGTTTTTTGTTTTTCCCTATCCGGGTAGTGACTTTTTTTTAAAGTCCTGTTCTAATACGATAATCTGTCTTTTTGTATTGGCTATAAAGCTCCGGAAATAAATAGTGCAAATTTTTTTAAGAAATACTATCCGTTTACGGACTGGAGATTTCTGCAATAAAAATTTCCAATATTTTCAGTTCCGGAAATAGCTTTGCCAATACAAAAAGACAGATTATCGTATTAGAACTACCGATTGCTATATGAGGAACTACCCCAATAGGGTAAAAGATACATCCGCTCTCCCTGGCATATAGCCAGGGGGAAAAAGGGGTAAGCAACAAGGGTATTTGCTGATTATTGAATACTTTACACTTGACAATCAGCAAATGCCCGCCAACCTTAGAGGGTGGGTGGGGAAAAAAAAGCGTATGAACAAGAAAACATGTCTTGCAAAACAAGGACAACATTATGAAACAACGGTCGGCGAAGCCGACCACAAATTTTAAAAGGGTGGCGTCTTAGTTCAATCTAATCGCCACCAACAATTATATACGCCTACTGTAGTTTAATAGTCAGTTCAAATTCGGTATTTGTATGATTATCCGCAGTCAGCACCACTTCTTCATCATAATACATTCGTTCTACTGTATTTTTGGCTTCATTATAATCTTCAGCTTCAACCTCAACTTTTTTCTCCAATGTTTCAATTATAGTAAAAGTAAATTTCATATCGTATCTTTTTATAGCAAGGAGACAAAACTCCCTGCTATATAGTTTATCAATTATATTCAGTCTCTCTCATTCATCGCTTCAATACGTTCTTGCAGTCTGTTATTGCGATTTTTATAAACACTTTTCAATTCAATATCAATATTCGCTACCTCTTCCGCTTCATGCAGATTAAGAAAGGCTCTCAACGGGCTGTTTTCCTGCGCTTTAATTCCACCAATATAAATTTCCTTAAGATGTGAAGCAATGAAGCCTCTCACTATGATGTTCTTTTTTTCTTCTGTCAATTCAAGAAAATCCACATAGTCAGTCCTATATACTTCTTTGCCTAGTTCCAACTTTCCATAAGATTTTACATCCATACTTTTTGCCATAAAAGAATACATCAGGGCAACTTCAACATCCAATATGGTACAACTTGGAATGTCCATTTTTTTAATCAGCTCCTTTTGTCGTTCAACGATTTTTTCACTGCACAGCTCATTATTGCGGGTTATTTTCTTCTGTAGTTTTTCTACTTCGGGATTGTGCTTAATTTCGACACCATCGGAAAAGCCCTCTTCTGTTTCTCCCTGCATATTATCCTCTCCCGTTCCCTCTACAGTTTCGTCAACCTCGGCATAAGCAATTCTTGCACATTTATCCGTAATCTGAATATAGGCTTTTATTTCACCTTTCGATAATCGTTCATCCCTTTCCGACAATTCCGATTGATAATCCGCAAGTTCTTCCTCATACCCACTCTGTGCATCCTCATATTCTTCTTCTGTTTCAAAATCATCCTTATTAGGCATTTCGGGTTCTGCATCAAGATAACTGTCAAGCAAGTTCACTGTTTGAATATCAAAGCCTTTTTCGATTAACTGTTCTATCGCTTCGTGACTAGTTGCCCAAATGCTATCATAACACATCTGCAATTCGGGCTTTTCTTGTTGCAGTTTAATGCTACTTTCTACAATGTAAGCTACCTGCTTTTTTCTCAAACACTCCTTTTTAAGACACTTTCCTGTACAGTCCTCTCCAACAAATAATGAAAATGTTGCAGTATTAAACTGACAACTTTCACATTCCGTTTTATCAAAAGAACAATTCTCCAACCTGGTCGAATACAAATCATTAATACTTTTTTGCAATTTTGATGCACGATAATCGCTCCATAAAGCATACGGTGCACAATTTCGCCCAAAGTGGTTATCAAAAATATCTTGTTGCAGTTCTTTTTCATAATTTGCCAAGACACCTGCCACTCCTAAATTAATATCCTCTGTATCTAACAAATCACGAAAATCTGAAATGAGGTTTAGCAATTGTAACCGTCCCTTAATATATACTCTATTCTTCCCCAATTTAACAGCTAATGAATTAATATCATCCTTTCCTTTTTCAATCAATCTGGCATAAGCCTCTGCTTCTTCTAAGGGGGCAACATCTTTCCTATGTAAATTCTCAACGATAGCAGCATCTTCCGCTTCATCATCTGACATAACTGAAATCATTGCAGGAATTTTTTTCAATCCAGCAATAAGTGCAGCACGATATCTGCGCTCACCAAAAACAATCTCATAACGATTTGTTCCCGTAATAGGGCGAATTTTGATAGGTTGTAAAAGTCCTTGTTGCTTGATACTTTCAGACAATTCATCAAGAGCCGTTTCATCAAACTTTTTACGAGGATTAAAAGTACTCTTGTCAATTAAAGACAAATCTACTAAAGAAACTTCATTAACGGCTTTCTTTGCTTTTTTGGAATTTTCCATAAATAGGTTTGCTGTTCTTTATCCTGCCAGCTAAAGCAGTTTTAAGTTTATTAAATGCTTGTAATCTCTCATTGATTACATTACAAATGTAGTGATTTTCAATGAGATTGCCAAATTTTTAGCACAATATTTTCAATTTATTTTTTCTGATTATCAACATATTATATTATTATCCCTATGCGTGCCTTTATATCAAAGAGCATTCTTGAATCACATTGCGTTAGGGATAGCAGACGAGTATGAGTGTAAGGAATATGTCTGAGGCGGAAAGCCCGACCGGAACGGGAACGCCCCAATAATAAACAGATATAAGAATCAACAAATATCACTCCTCTAAGAGTTAATATATTGTAATATCCTAAAGGATTTTTTAGAAAATAGAAAAATGTATGTAGATTTGCATCATTAAGAAAATTAACAAGATTTTATTGTTGTTTTTAGAAACAAAACCTATTGATATGAAAAGTAATTTATCACGTCAAATAAAAGCAGAAAGTTCTGTTAGAACTAACCGCAAAAGTATAGCTGGCTGAAGAACTTACTTTCGTATTTCCCTCATACCATCCTTCAAAAGAATATCCGGAGTTTGCTGAAGCATTTACAGTACAATTTTCTCCTTCAAGAACTGTGCCGCCACCTGACACAGAGCCACCTGTATCGGCACTGACTGCAATTGTGTACTCTTTCTTAAAAGACACACTAAATCGCCAATCTTGATTATTTACATTAAAACCATATTGGCTAGCACCACTGAATTGGCTAGAGTTTCCACCAATAGGCCCACCAGTAAAACTTACAAGTTGATAACCTGAATAAGGTACAGCTTCTACCACAGCATCCGCTTTTCCGTCATACAACCCCGCACCTGTAGCGTAACCGCCAGAGAACTCTACACGCCCATTGGTACTGCGCGTTGTTATCATACTATCACCCATAATGGTAATACTCGCCTGACCATCTTTAAATACGGGTTTCTTAATCTCCTGATCGAGCATTTCACTCTCACAGCCCACGGCCAGTAACATGCTAGCCAATAGAGTAAATAAACTAAACTTTCTCATAACTAATTTAAATTTAAATTATTAAACAAATATAGCAAATACAAGATGCAATCACATTGCATTTTAACAGAAAAATCACATTATCTAACTAGCCATCAGAAATGCGAGTAGGCTCCTCTCGTAACATATTATCCTCTGTAGAGGAGACTTTGATTTCAAAACGATAAACCATATCAAAACCGTTTTTATAGTAATAAGTGGTATGTAACTCATCAAAACCTATCTTAGCACCCATTTCACGGAGTTCATCAAAATAATTACTTATAGTACGGACAGAGACGTGAAGCTTCGCAGCCAAGTCAGTATAATGACCGGTGCGTTCCGAACGGATTAATTGGTGAAGCTCCAATATTCTATGCAATTGAACAAGTGTATTCATGGCATTTTCTTTTTAAGTTCACTAAGGAATGTTCTCCAATAAAAATTGTTATCGTCAAGGAACAATTTGGCTTGCTTGTTTCCAGCTGACAGTTTATACTCTTTCAGGCAAGCAAAGTCACTCTGGATAGATGCTGCATGCAACGAAGCATCACTCTTTACCGACTTCTCCAACAGGCGTATGTCACCACCTTTTATTGACCGGTCTACAATCTCAAGATATATATTCAGTAATGAATGGCGTCTGAGAAAATTATAATCCTGGGGCATTGCCGCATACCCGTACCTGGCCATACTAAGCAGGATTATTTTTTCTTTCTCCTTGTTCATTTGCTGTGTTTTTTTCTCATCATGTTCTGTCATTTCCATGTCGCTGAATAATGTTTATTAATAAATAAAGGCTTTACCATGCGCCCATTCTTTCTTACTTCATAATGCAGGTGGTATCCAGTACTTCGTCCGGTACTTCCTACGAAACCAATCACCTTGCCGGCTGGAACATACGTTCCCTTTCTTACATAATATCCGGAAAGATGGGCGTAAATAGTATTGAATCCATACCGGTGACGAATCTCTACACATTTGCCATAACTGCCACGTTGACCGACAAAGCTGACCGTACCGTCAGCCGTAGCATATACCGTCGTGGCCAGGTCACAAGCGTAATCAATCCCGGAATGGTATTTCTGCTTTCCCGTAAACGGGTCCTGACGTACCCCATAGGGAGAAGATATGCGCCTGGCTCCACGAACCGGCTGCCGTAAAGGCAGATAGTCAAGCATGCCCGCAGACCGGTATAAATCCGCCACTTCCAATATAGGTGACAGGGAGGTGGACCTGACAGCAAGCTCTTCCAAAAGTGATATGGGAACACTACCTAAAATGAATAATGTCAGTAACAGCTTAATCATTTCAATAAAAAACTTGTTTTGGGGGTAATAGACTTTTTTCTTTTGCTCCCGGATTAAGGATTTCAGCGGATATGATAGGCTCATTATCCAGTTTATAGATAAAGTGTCTGCCACCGCCAAGCTCCTGCATTTCTATTATGAGCTTCTTCTTATCAGGAATGGTAAATTTATTCATGGCAGCCGTAAAACTTTTGGTTTCATGCGCGGAAACACGTTCCGGAAGGTCAAAAAAGAACAACGGTGTCTGTTCAATCTGTTGAATAGCTGTTTTCTTCCGGATTTTGGAATCCTGAATATAGAAACGGACAAAATCAGGTACATAATCAATATTACTGTAATTGGTCAGTTTGAATTTGAAAAATAAGATATCCTTATCTATAAAGATATTGGTTATGGCAAATCGGATACCGGCATAATCTTTATAGAACTTGTTGAGAGATTGAAAACGAGAATTAATCTCCTTCCGCAGATTCTCACGCTGCACACTATTCAGCTCTTTGTTATCCAGCAAAGCCACACGTTTGTTCGCAACATTAGCAGCCGGATCAACCACAAAAGAGAGTCGGGACGGTTTCTCCGCAAACTCCAGATTAAAAGTGTAGAACTTCCCGGAGTGAGTAATCACCGTAACATTCGTCTGCTGATCAAAAGCAGCAGATGCACGAACAGCAACAATATTATCCACGCCGGAAGCTTTCACGACCTCTACATCCGTCGTTCCGTAATCGACATAGATTATTTTTTCAGGAAATATTAAATGACTCTGCTGGTTATCATTTACCGCTATAACTGGTGGTTGCTTATAATCTTTCCCCACCTGCAAGTAAGTTTCAAGAAGCTCCTGAGCAAACAAAATATTATAACTGTAATATTGGCCATCAGCCGTTACTACACTCATATTCGTTAAACCCTCAAAAGAAGGGACGACAGACTTCAGACGAATTGCACAAGGATAAGCATCTATCTTTTCTCCAGCCACATTCTCATCACCTATTGAAAAATATTTCACCTCATTAGGAAAAATAAGATGGAAGGTCTTATTGGTTGATACAGAAAACGACGATGAATGAATTTCCTGTAATGTTACAGAATTATCAGCAGAAGAAACACCATTGTCGAAAGTCTGGGCATATAAATTTTCTATATGTATACAACACAAAAATATAACCAATAGGGAAAATAATTTCTTTTTCATTTGTTCCTTTCTTTTTTGTCATACGTTAATTAGTAATTTCATAAAGCACATCCACATGGCCTTTCCATGTCTTCCGGTGGTATGCCCAAACAGCGGTTGCCGTTCGATAGCTTTCATCTTTATCTATTTTTTTCATCCGGGCGAAGGTATATCTCATAGTTCGTTTTAATGGTGACCTTGATTTTTCGCACATTTTTCGATAGGGCCTGTTTGCCGGCATTGGCCGCACTGCTGGCAACCACACCGGCAATCTGTGCAGCAGCATCAACACCGGGAATCCCGCTGGTTGGCAAACCGTCTAAAGCACCACCGGTAACATCTTTCGTAGCATCTGCTTTAGGATTACCGGGAACATAAATACCTAAAAGGGCGTCTTTTGAATACACTTGTTTTTCGAATGGGAGAATATTACCATTAACATTAATATGGGTAATCCGTACATTTACACGTTCACCGTCAATACTGGTGACAATACCGAATACTGGTGAGTTCTTGGGTATCTTAACCCCATTATCCGTATATGCAGCCTCTCCCAAACGCATTTTCAACGTACTACCGGCCATTACTACTTGTTCTGAATGGACGTATGCCTTAATCGCGTTCCTATTCGTCGTGCTGGTAAGAGCAATGGTATGAAATGGAGAGGGCTTTGTTGGGACGGCAGGCTCAGAGAGTTCAGCACTATCCAACTCCTCGACTTCTTCCCTATTCGTATTTTCTTCATTTGAAAGTTGCCGACGCTCACGGACAAAAGTATCGTTTTTCTTTGAAGATATCATATCGCTATTACGTTCCGTCTCTATATCCTGAAGTCCGGAAGAAAGATTTTCTTTATTGGCTCGGATAAGAGCCTGCACACGAGCAACTGCCTCAGGATCGTCAACTTGTTCCACCGATAGGGAAGAAGCATTATTATAGGCCAACTCGGAAGATGAGTTAAGATTGGAAACGCTTTTACGTTTTTCTATAGTTACCAGCATATCCGACAAAGAAACATCACTTACATCAGCACGGAGAGAGACTTCTTGACTCTGCTGCTCTGGCATCGGAACCGGTTCAGTTGAAAAGATAGATAGCAATAACACCCCGGATACCGCAAGACAACCACTGATAATCAATATATTCTTTTTTCTTTTCTCCATTATCTTTTAATTTATTGGATAATATTCCTGGGTATAATTCTTGAAATAAAACCCTGTAGGATTTTCAGGGAAACGGGGTGTAACTCTTATGGCTGTACCCTTTGACAAGATTTGGAACTTCTTCATGCCAATGTTATCCACAATACTGAGAATTGATGTAAAGACAACCTCATACATGCTGCCGTTATCAATACTTCTGATGTTCTCCATTTGGTTAAATTCGCATTGATAAACCACCCCCTTATTGATTGCATCCGAATATGCCTGATCATATTTGTACTTACCATATATGGCATTAAGTTCCGCTTGATTTACTAAAAAGGCCGCACGTGACTGGTTGTTTTTGATATTATTCACGTTAAAGCTGTTGACGTAATAACTCACTGAATAACAATGAGCAGCAAGCAAAGTCTTGTATAATTGATCAAGCTCCATCGTTTCGGTAGGGAGAAACTGCCCGCCAGTACTGACTACCAATATTTGCTCTGACGCATGCTTTGTTATCGAATAGGCATAGAATAGCACAGACACAATAACGACTGTAGCGGACACGAAGAATAATTTCAGATATAATGCTTGCTTGCGTTTGGCCGATACATAAGCACAGAACTTCTCAATCAAGAGTTTTTTATTTATATTTTCCATTTTAATAGACTAATCTTCTGAGATATGTTATTAATATACTTATCATAATGGCAAGGATTGCAAGTACCAGTTTTACCTTCCACGTTGCCCGTTTAGAATTAAAGGAGGTGAATATAGCCGATAATACTAAGAGCAAGTTACCATTATTCATTTTATCTTTCATGTTTAAAATAATTGAGATGATTTTGTACGAACGACTACGAACATTTTTATTTTGACCCAAACCCCTACACATATCACCATACAAACAGCAATGTCACCGGTAGCTTCGATTCCTTTTATCCCTTCCATAAAGAAATTAGCCACTTCATTGGAAAACTTCTCAGCCAAAAGAAACATTGGAATAAGCATATAGCAAATCAGCATATTTTTCAACCATGTATAGAAATAACTACGGGTATTTTCATGGATAACAAGCATTATAGCTACGGGAGCAATCAATTCCAGCATAAGCAACCACATATACCGACCAAGAATAAAGAAAGTATAAGTGTACTTATAGATAAAGACACCTATTGACATAAGGGTGGCGGTTAAGGTAGTTCCCAAAAGTTCAAAAAAACCCTGCCCGACAAATATTTCCATATGCTGTCCCTGAGCAGCCTGTGTAGCCAAGACCTGTTTGTGGACCAAATCTCTCATACTTTGGAAGGCTTTATCCGAAAGATCACCGCCAAAACCATTAATCAGGTTAGTCTGAAGTTCACCAAAAACATTTTCAACCAGATTAAATATCGTACCGGCAGAAGTGGAAATCACACATACAATTATATAAATCCTAATATGTCCCCAATAGCTACCCAAATCAAACGTATTGTTATTATTTGTAATGTTTTTCTGATACTCATCGAACAGTTTCATGAAAACTAAAAACAAGACTATCGCAATCATCACAGTTTTAAAAGAATCATATACGATATATTCTTGAGTACGTTCGTATGCTATCTCTATGGACTTGATATTTCCTATATTTTCTTCCATTGTCATCTAAATAATTGGTAATCCATTATGTCTTTGGTATTAATGGAAGTGGATATAATCATATCGGTTGTGTGCAGGTTCTGAAGCAATTGGGTTTGCTCCGCTTTTATGCTCATCAACGTATTCAAACGCTCCGAATCATTCATTTTAAATCTGGTCGTCAGTGTTGAAGTAAGCAAATCAATAAGTGAATTGTTATTCACAAGCACAGACGAAACGGAACTCTCCACATTCCTATAAAGTGAAACATCTAAGCCATCCGCACGTTTTAACAGTTCTGTACATCTGTCAACAATATATATCTGACGCTCCAATAAGGATTTTGCATAAGCAACATCCCGTACCGCCGCCGATACATCCGTCACAAATTTCAGTGTTTTCGTCAATATAGAGGACTGCTCCTGCAAATTAAGAAGCTGTTTACCCCAGGTAGCCGCATTAGTAATTTGATTTCCGACGTTCGTGCTCAATGCAGCACCATCAGTCACAGGTATCTGTGCGCATATCTCCTGCACGCTGTACAAGAATACAACTGATAGGGAAAAGAATATCTTTTTCATAATCATAACTGGTTATTTAGACTGTTCTATATATTGTTCTATGGCTTTTTGCATATTATGCCCGTTATTTCCATAAATCCGATCCAGTTCCGAGCGGATTTCTCCTTGTGTCTGGAAAGCAAGATACTTAGGCTGGGATGCTTCCAACCGGACAGTAAGTGCATAGTTCTCTCCGAAGCGAATCCAACACTCAGAATAGGGATGTAAGGATGTATAATTGTTCTGAATGGATTTCAACTGATTGATTTGAGCGGATGACTTTATTTTAAATGTATCTATGACAGAATCGTAAACAACTTCAGTACCTTCCAAAACATAGAGCAACTGGGTATTGGCAACAATACCTTTAGTGTATTCATTATCCGGAAGTTGAACCGGGGACTGTATAATAGTCATTACTGCACCATTTTCTTTACGAATCTTCTGATAGAAAAAGGCTACCGTCTGATGAATATCCACATCCAAAGAGGAAGCAGACTTCATTTGAGCCGTTTCCGCATATTCATCAAAAACAATCAGGCCTTTCTTGGAAGAATCAGACAATATCTTATTGTTGATAGTATCAAACAGTAACCCCATGACAACGGATGCGACAAAAGGACTGGCCTTGACTTTAGTGAGTTCAAAATGAATAAAACGCTTGTCACTAAAACTGGAAGCCACCCCTTCCGCAGAGCACAAATTTTCATAAGTTCCACCAGGCATAAAATCACTGCAAACATGAGTAAATGAGTCAATATCAAAATACTCCGGTTTCAAATTTAACTCCGGGCATAAGTTTTCGTATTGGGCGGTGACAAAGGTGTAGAAACCCTGAAAACTGTAGCCGGAATGTATCTGTCTATAATAGGCATTTATCAGTTTACGCAACGATACGGTAAGATTGGCATCAGCAGCAGAACGAGACCAAAAGCGTAAACATAAAGTTATCAGCATGTCCTCTTTTTCCGTTGTTAATGGCTGCCCCTCAAGATCAAAGGGATTAATGCCGAGCGGTTGACTGGGTTCGTATTCAATATGAACTGCTATATCCGGATAAAGGTAACATAATTGTTTGAAGGAGTTACCGAATTCCACGGCAACGACTGTAAATCCCTGGTCAAGCAACTGATGGACTATATTGTTCGTAAAGAAGGATTTTCCGCTACCGGTGGGAGCAATTACAACGGCATTTCTTGCTTTGATACGACGGTTCTTAGCATCCCAAATATCCTTGCGTAAAGGAATCTGAGTTAACCGGTCATTAAAGAAAATACCTTCAGGATCATTCTTAAACCCCGAATAATGCACAAAACAAGATACGGCAAAAGACAATGATGTCGTAAACATGTACGGAATCCCAAGTGAAGAAGCACAAGCTACAATTCCACCCGCATACACATCTGCCAGATTTCCATAACCCGGTATATAATAATTTATATTACGAATATCAAAAGCAGATCGGAGATCCTTATCGGCCATATCCAGCCGGTCGGTATCTTCATCCCACAGCATGACAGAAAAATGGGCATAACAAAGAATGTCCTTGTTCCTATTTATCTCATCTGCAAGTCCTTTTAATGCCTCTATTTTTCCAGGAAGATTTACTCTGTCAAACCCTCTGTTTCTGATATGATCATCCAAATTATTTCTTAGCCTTTCTTTCAGCAGTTTATCAGAGTAAAAATACAGTATTTGGTTATACACATGGTTATGTTGAAGATGAATTCCACCAAACACCTCTGCCGGAGACATGTACAGTTCTGACCTATCAAGGCTGACCGTATTATCCTTATCATATACCGGATAAACACCGGCAGAGAAAAACTCCGCATCCGTTAATGCATACATGTGAGCTGTGTACTTACCGGCAGTAATCTCTTTCCCGAAATGAATATCCTTGACGCCTTCGGTCTCATAAAAATTGACAGTAGAAAAAACATATCCTCTTAAAGCATCTACAGAGAAGCTTGATATTTCCAAATGTAAGGAAGCAAGGTTATTCAATGCAAATTGTACAGCAGAAAGAAAATCATCCAAACGTTCGGCATCAGCTTCCGTCAGAGCTTCTTTATAAGAAAAGCAGTTCTCCTCATAGGCTTTTGAGAGAGAAGAAAGACCAGAAAGGGTAAAGGCAAGCACACATGTATGCTGCATATATTCCCTTCCAGAAAAGTGTTCAGCATCGCTCTTTGACAGATAAGACGTTCCTACGCAAGAAGAATGGTACTGCATACGGCGATAGACATCCTGTTTATGCACATAGGAATTATGCGGCATATGGGAAAAAGCCTGCATATAAACGGCATGAAACCGTTCTATCTCGTCTTTATAAAGTGAATATACTTCAGGAAAAGAAAGACGGACAGCATAAGTCAGGCTTCCATTATTACCAATAATCATCCCATGACCTTCATCATCAGGTATAATATCACATATAGGGTAAAAAACAGCATTATCCATATTCGACTATTATTTATACAATATTCTATATATGCCACGATTTGAGATCGTAAGGGTATTTGTTTTCTTCGGCATCTTTGGACGGTTGCTTTTCCTATGGAAATATGTATATATAACAAAAAGAGCAGCAACTTCAAGTAATATCTCAACGCAAGCTGAAATACTACCATTTAGTGCGGAAAGGACAGACAAGGCTGCAAAGAGGAGAAAACCCACCAGACAAGCAAGATATATAGTAAAATATTCACTATTCAGTCCTCTTATTTTCAGTTTATCATCCAACCCCATGTATACTTTACACGTATCCATACTATATCTGAAAGTTCATGCTTGCCAACTTATTGGCAATCGCACCAAGTAAAGTTAGAATAACGAAAATAAATGCCGTACCTTTTCCAACATTCATCCAGCCTTCTTCAGCACTTGCACCATTCTTCCCTCTTATGGAATCAAGATTGGCTATTACTAAAATTACAAAGCCGATGAAAAGCAGGAGACCCGCAACAGGAAGGATGTAATTTGTCAATATGTTATTCAGATCTGTCCGAGCATTGATAGTCTGGGCAAAAAGCATTTCCGACACCTGAAGTATCAGAACTAATAATATCAATTTCTTTTTCATAATCACCTTAAATAATCAACATGATTTTCATGAATAACCCAATCCTCCACAGAGAATGAGGTTACTTCAAGCGTTTCGCGGTTAGCATTGAGTTTAAATTTGAAAATATAGGTCTCACCTGGTTTAAAGTCCATACCAGCAAGAGAATACTGATAACTGGAAGCATTCTTCAAATGAATTGTCATTTCTGCATTTGAAGCCGGAAGATGGGGTATAATCAGTAAATTATCGGAAGCCGCATTTGCTACACCCATCATCTGTTCAGTGAAAAAACCGGTACACACATTGAATAATCCCGTTATAGGAGAAGGCAACGATAAGGATGAAACCTCTTCATTTTCTACCGCCACCATAATCTGTGAAAGCGCATGATGAAGTTTTACAGATAGGGAAGAAGAACCAGGAGCTATATTTGCAACAGTCTTGCTATACAATAAATCGACCTGATTTACCATATTTATAACCAAAGCTTCGGGGTTATCTCCTGAGTGATAAGGATAATAAGAATACACCTTACCGGGCTTTTCCACATAAACAGGAACTGCAATTTTCCATTGTCCGCCAACCAAACTAGCCGAATTTTTATACGATATGTTATCATAAGGCTGGTTATCCTCTGAAAGAAGATACAGACCAATCGGAGAAGCAAAGTTCTCCGACTGGCTATTATCATTCTTTACCACGTGACATGAGCTGATACTCATCTTCATTTTTTCCCTTTCAGCCGGTTCATTATTGCTGTCCTTGCTGCATGACACCAGAATAAGACTGCTTAGGAAGAAAAAACATAGTAATTTTCTCATTTCAATTAGTGTTTAGTTAATATCTACTGAACTTTTCTTCATCTGAAGCAACGTTACCTGAATGGTCTTACCTGATTCATTTTGTCTGAAAGTCATCACACCGCCACGAGGCGTAGTACTGTTATTTTCCGAAACAGAAATAGAACTTCCGGATGCAGACGCCCAATTTACATTCGCAGACGAAGAATAACCAGGATATTCGGTATGGTCTAGAGTTCCGTTGATATATACTTGCTTAGTCGAGATTATTGTATAACTGTTTGACGCACCAGACGCAGATATATTCGCCCATGATTTGTTCATACTGCCATCGCCAAAAGTAAATACATAGTCATTGGTCATTACTCCGGCGGTCTGATGAACCGCTATCTTAGCTGTAAGATTGGACTCGGATTGCAGAAATACAATTTCACCGGAACGTTCAGCCCCACGATTTTCTGTAACAGTAACCTCACTGCCGGCTATATTCACCCAGTCAGGCTTACTGCTCAAACTGTACGGTTGAGAGACTGTAGAATTTGGTAATATTGCACCATTGATAGCATTGCTTTTCTCTGATGTGACAACAAAAGACTGGCCGACATCATCCAAAGCGGCAAAAGACAAAGAAACAGGAGTGACAAAAAAGTTGTAAGCCAATTCCTTAGGCATGAATTTAACCTCATTTGTTTCTCCGGAAACAAATGTACGCTGTTCTGCAAATGAAAAAGGATAGGCAGTACCTAAATCTATATATGACAACATGCAGAACTGTTCACCAGTATCGAATTTTTGTGGTGGTATCAGTCCTGTAAATGACACATATGTATCTCCCGAAACTTTTTCCAACGGAAGGTCTATACGACGATTGGCGGTAGTATTCAATACACCTGTAGCAAGATTAACCTTTGTATCGGTGTAGGTACGAATAGTCATGGCCGTTTGATCCTGATTCTCTAAAGAAGTGTACATTACATTCACCTTTGACAGCAGATGGTGAAAGTTTAGAGGTATATTCTTTTTCCCCGTGTGTTCGTCATTGATCGCAAAGAGAAAATCGTCAGTCTTACTGTCTCCAGTAATGACATGCGGCATGGAAGTTGCATCCACTACTTGAGACTTATAGGGAAAATAGACATAGAAGTCCAACTGTCTGTCAGGAGAGTTGAAAATCAAATTATCATTGTCTGATGCAATGAAAGCTTTTTTCTCACTGTCCCAAACGTATTTCTTGTTATCCGCATAATTTCCGGCTGGCTTAAGAGTCGAATTATTCGTCCTATCTACGACATAAACACCGACAGCATCACCTTCTTCAAAATCAATAAGCTCATTGGCCCTTGTACTAGGGAGCAGAGTAAATGACACATTACTGGCCGCCATACTACCACGCTCCTCTTCTTCAAGACAAGAATACGTGAGAATACTAAGCAATATGATTAACAAATATCTCATAATACTGTGTTAAAGGATAGGTACTAAAGAAATATCAGAGTCTTTATTGTCAGCCCACGGTTCAATAGTGATACCTTCATCAGATGTTCCATCGCCTGATCCATCACCACCTATATCCACGGAACTGTTTGTCACAGTCAAGGTATAGATATTTCTATATCCGGGAGACCATGTAGTTCCTACCGGAAACTCATATCTGAATTGACGATCATCGATTGTAAACACTGCTTTGATATTCTTTCCCTCAGTGGCAGTTACGGGCAGACAGATACTGCTTACATTCTGGTACTCCTCGGTAAGTAACAAAGTACTTCCCGGCATAAGAGTAAGCACACCATCCGTAGATGTACCGGTTATACTCCCAGTACTCAAGTCAAGGGTTCCGGTAGTCTTGAATACATTATTGGCATCGTTATTTTCAATTGTCAAAGCCTGAAGGATACCTGTACCCTCATTATATGTGGAAGCCTTTCTCAGCTTAAAAACGACTTGTGAAAGAGCATGCTTCATCTCTATCACAACTTTCTTCTGTGTAATTGAAGCAGGTGTCTCACTATGACCATAAAGGTAGTCCGTTTGGGAAGTTGACTCTACCGGAATAGCAGAACCAACAGTTCCTGATTGTGAATAGGGGAAATAAGCAAATATTTCTGCCGGATTTTCATCCAAATAGACATTTTGAGCAAAAAAGCCCTTGCCATTATGTTTAAATAAAACATTTGTATAACGGTCTGCATTGCCTAAATATGGCTGTTCAATCGTACCGTTGCAAACAAATACACCCAATTGGTCGTTCTCCTCCCAATCGAATTTCTCTGCCCGGGTAGATGTAGACCCTTCGATACGAGCAGTAATATTCAGTTCACCATTAGATACTGCAACCGATTCACTCTCATTATTGCAAGATGTAAATGCAACTGCTAGCAGCATAAAAGCTACCAATAAAGTTTTCTTTTCCATAAATAATTAATTGTTAAAGTTGATATCGTCTTGTTCTATATCTTTCCAGGAAGAAATGTAGATATTATCCATCTGCATATTCTCTCCTATTTCAATTGTTACATCAATGACAATGCCGTCCGCATTAAAATCCTTCAGAACTGTAGACAGATCAATTTGTGAATATTGGGTGAAAGTATCACCGACACATTCAACACGTAATGTATTCTGAACTGCATTAGAAACCCCAAACACATAGGATTCCGAGGTATATTCATATTGTGTGTCGGTTTCTGTAAAGATTGGGAAAATAAGCCCGGCATACTCGGCAATAGGTTGGTTGGTATAGATTTTCCGGCCTGTGATAACTCCGGAAAGCATTGCTTCCAGAGTTTCTATCTTATGCTCTGCGGACATACCTTTCAAAGTGATGTTTATCACAATCTTCTGTACCATTGGAACAAGAGTGAAAGTACGGTAAGTCGTATCTTCCGGAAAGATAAATCCAGACTCGGATGCCATATGTACCGGCCGTAATTTATTAGCATATACAGGTATGCCATACTTCTCCGAATTAACCGTATCGGCATAAATCTCTATTTGGGTAATATCCGAAGAGTGACGCACCTTATTATTAAAGGTGCTGTATGCCAGAAAGCGGTATTCACCGGTCCTGATACGACTCAGGAAGTTACCGTCAGAAGCGAAACAGTCCGATTCGCCCAGCTTCTCTGTATATTCCTCATTGGAATAATTGTTATAATACCTCACCTGTATTTCTTCAGGTGTTGCAGGTAAAGCTCCGTTATCCGACAGTGTTGCACTCAGAAAGCCTTTAGTTCCATAGTTCTCGGAAAAGAGCCAGTCACAGGAACTAAAAAAGACAACTACTGAGAGCATACATACGGATGCAAAGATTTTCTTTGTTCTCATTGCTCAAAATTTAAATTATAGTCATTTATTAATTTGCTGATTTCAGGATCGAGCTGGCCGCGATACCATTTTCCAGGGTCACGTTCACACGAAGCCTTTAAAGCCTTGATAGCATCTGACGGACGGTTTTCTCGTGCATAAAGTACTGCCAATAGGTATAGAATATCCTCATTAGGTTGTAGAGCGGACAATATCTCAATAGCCGGACGGTCATATCCCAAGCTCATAAGGCAAACTGCTGTATTCTGATCGTTATATTCGCTCAGAACAGATAATGCAGCCTTGTATTGGCGATTCTCCAGCAGTTTAATTGCATCCATGTAAACTGTATCAACCACTGTCGTATGGATAGTGTCTTTTACCATTTCACGCCGATGAAGGTGAAACTCAAAATTAACTGCACGCAATTTTGGATAGAGTTCTTTGCGAATATAGGCATACTCCTTAAACTTACGTAAGGCTATTTCCTTTGCATCATTATTCTTGATGCCGGCTATTGAATTCAATATCTCTGAATGGTTTATAATATTTTCGTCATCCTGGATAAGAGATGCCAATTTCGCCCAGTCCTCACCAATTGTACGGTCTTGGAAAAGAGAAATTCCTTCACTGTCATCTGTCCTCGTGAGAAGATACCTTTTCAGCTCTTTCGCACGTTGCATAGCCAGATGTTTATTCATCTGCTCCGGGCCTTCAGGAGAGGAGGTTGCAATCATGTTCACGCTATCTAGTACCAATTCACCTGTATAAGTCAGTTTATACAGCGCATCCAATACCTTATCAATCTCTTCCTTGTTATTCCCTATTTGTTCATCAAAACGGGTAGAACCGGTTTTATAATTAATCAGAGCAGTAGTATTTGCCTGTGCATGTCGCGAGATGATAATCCGTTTGTATCTTGGATTGCGATCCAAAAACTGTACCATACTTGATATATAATAGGTCAGTGTATCACCTGGCGGTAGTTGATAACGGCTCTCATCCAGAGCTATTACCTCACCGTCAATGGTAACGTCTATTTTTCGAATATTCTCATTTGCTTCGACAACTTGTGAATAATAATATTCAAACTTATCTCCGTTTTGAATTACCGTATCAAGTTTGCATGGTAATTTTGGGAAACGGATATATTCTTCACGCTTTTCATCAACCAAAGCTTTTTTCCGTTCGTTCTCGGCCATCCGCTTGTAATCGAAGTAGCGTTTGGAAATCTCAATAGAATCTTCAGTCGTAATGCTTTTCTGTTCCAGCTGATAACCGGGTGAGAGAAAATTGTTCCAATAGCCTGGTACATTAGCAATATCTCTTTCTAACCAAAACGCAGGAAGTTTTTTTTTCCAGCTTGATGAATTGATAGTAGAACGGTTTCTCTCCATCAAACCGTTAAACAGCAAGCTGCGTTTATTACGTACATTACGCCAGTCTACAAAGCGGGATTGTGACAGAAGTTCTTTCTGCCAGGAATAATAAAATTGCTCCTCAATTTCAAATAATGCTTTTCGGTATCCTTTTGAGTCAAATAGGTACTGCATATATGCGCTGTCCGGAATAATCGAACTGATAAAATTCTGATACATCTGATAACCTCTTTCCTGTTGCCTGAGAAACTGTGCACCTGAGATTAATATTTTATCAAATTGGATTTTATTACCGTTTTTGTCTGCAATCGGCGTCAACTGTATTTGCCATTTATTATTAATAAGACTGGCCGGAACATCCACTTTAAAATCCAGTGTTATCTTTCCTGCACGTTCCGGAACATTCTTACTTTTGGCCACAATATTCACATCTGCTAAAGAGACACTCATAATATCCTCACCGTTCTCATCCTTTTCATATTCCGTATACTTCTCACGAAATTTCTTCTCTGTCTCCTTGCTATACACCTGTGACGTATCTATCACAGGCTTCCTTCCCTTGTTTTTTTTACGCTGTACCTGACTTAACCGCACGCGTTGATTATCTTGTTCCAACACTGATACAATAGGGGCACTGCACGAAAGTAGCAGAGATAGCGTCGCCAATAATAATGTTTTCTTTCTATTAATCATTTTATATGTCAGTCAATTACAACTTAATACTGTATGAAAGATAATGTCTAGTACAAAAACCAAAGTAAAGTCATACAACAGACCAGTATGACTATTCCGGTTCTGGTACGTAACCACACACTTTTAAAATACTCAATTAACTCTTTCTCTTGTTCTGTCATAGTCTATCAGTCCCTTAAAAAGTCAAGAAGAATAACCATAACTCATTAGACATTACTTGCATTATCAGCACGGGCACCACAAAGGACTACATCAATAGCATAAAGAACTATTCCAGGCTGAGGTTCTCCATTGTTATCTGTATATACTTTTACCTTAGTACGACCATTCACGAATACTTTCGTCCCTTTTTTTAAATAGGCAAGTATCCGGTCAGAGTAGTTGCTCCAACTAACATTAATCCATACCGGTCGTTCTACAGAATTACCGTTAGAATCTTTTCCTAACTCAGAATGTGCAACACTAAATGTCACATACTTTTTGTCATTCTCCCCTGTTTGGATAGATGCATCTGCACCCAGATTACCAATTACTTGTGATAAAAACATAACTATTCATTTTTGAAGGTTAATACACTAAAATTCCTCATAGGCAGGATCTATCTCTTGGGCCCGGATAATGCTTACTGTCACGCATAAGCCTATCAACAGAAAAGCAGTTATAGTCACAACCATTTTCTATAATCTTAAAAAAATATGATTACTAATACAATGATAATCAGTACTGACAGAGTGAATAAACAGATACATCTATATCACTCATGACATCTTTTTGAATTAATACAATGTTCCGTTGCCGAATCATCTTTTATGTTTGAATCGGCACAATGGGAGCAGATTGTATGTCCATCATCGCCCCACCAGCACGTTCCATAGTCTGGATGAAAACATGGATCATTTTCCGTACATCCGCAGACACGGCATATACCTGGAGTTACAATTTCCTTTTTTGCAGTGGCTGCCCGTTCTGAGAATTGGTAGATGCTACGTACCCGGCAAATATCCATAAAGAAAACGTAGTCCGAACACCCCATATTATCAACAGAGGCATCAATCCTCTGTACCCTACCTCCTATATTGCTGGCAGAAAAGCGGATTTTTTTCAGTTTTGGATGCTGCGCATTGATTCCATCTATCTTGATGCGTATTTCCTCTTTGAGAGCATCCAGAGACACTTCATCCTTTACCAAAACACGCTCGAACTTTTGGACGAAATCAATAAGCTTCTTACAGGCCCTGTTTTTTGGCGAATAAGTATTGAAAGTTTGTACGAAGTATAGCATTGCCTTCTCCTTTCCCTATTTGTCAGAATAGATATACTAAGTTTACTGCAATCTTATGAGGTATCACGTACCATTTGTATTCATGCCCAAACTTGTATCCGCCTTTATTATGGACGAATTTGTCGTAACTTGTCCATAAGCCGGCTACGCCGACTTCCCATTCAAAATTCCAACGTGGCGCCATTGGATAAGTCCATCCAAAAGAGAGGCCGGCTCCAGCTCCGTAACCGTCATACCGGTAACTGTCCCAAATGTTACTGATGTTATACCTGCTGCCAATTACAGACAAACCGACAAAAGAGTCACGAAAACTTTCACGAAACCAATACCGGCCACAAGGCATGATTGTTAAGTTCTGGAACTTGGTATTGTTACTTCTGCTGAATACAAAAGGATTGTACTGAATAGGACAGTGAACAGAAAATTTCTTGTTCAAAGTCATAGCAAACTCGGCATTAATGTTACCGGTAGCGAGACCGATGACATTAGTACGGACCGAGTAAAACTGGCTGTAACCATTAGTGCTTACCACCAGGAACAATAACATAAAAACTAATTTCAATTTACTCATATATACTTATTGTTTAATTTCTGAAAAACTTTCCCTATGCTCACGCACCGGGAAAGGACTATCTATTAACTGGCCCATGCCATAGCTTTTAAAATGTTCACAAATAAGCATGGGATAGAAACATTTTTACACTTCCACACTTTTAAAGTATAGAAGCAAACAAACAAAACAGTTGGCTGACACTCCTGTCAGCCAAAAGACGGTAATCCACGGTTACGGGTATTATTAAATAACTTGCAGTACATAGAAATATAAGAAAGTGTATGTTCTACATGAAACAACATACAGCCTGCGTGGAAACCCTTGAAAAATTGTATTAGAACCGATGGATACTCAAAAAAAGGACTGGATAGGGCTGTATTAGTTCTAACAGAACTTTAACAGCCAGATTTGAACAAAAGATTAGGGATAATATAATCAGCGCTCGGTTTACCTTAGGGCCTGGTCTTCGTATTACAGTAGAAGTATCTGCTGACTATCCAATAGCATCCCCTATTACAATCTCATACAGCGCACAAGGAACTTTCACATATTATGATGATCCACATGCACCCAGTCAGCCACCTACAGATTATTTTGACAGTAGAGTTTGGACTAAGACTTTGAATGTGGGAGCATCTGAATGGGAGTTCTCATTTGTTCCAGATGTGTACGGTACATTAGAGCCGGGCATGCCAAGTGATGCCATTTTATTGACTATATCCTCTGCCTGGATAGATTTTGATAATTTCTCCGATTCTCAATATAATTATATATGTGAAGAATAAAATGAATGTTGGATATAAGAAAGGCTTCTTCTCAATGATGGGAAAAAGCCTTTCTTTTGTATCAAATATATTATTCGAATATATAAGTTATGCCATTGTATTTATAAGTAATGGTATTTTTGAATGGATCATACGTTTTTCCATTAATCACTATATATGTCCAAAAAGAGCCTAACTGATCCACTCCGGATGTTCCGGAATCTAATTTATTATGTTCTGAAGTCGTTGAACCGGCATTGAGTGTTACACTTTCAGACACTGTATAAGTATTATAGATTGGTGGGTCTTCTCTGTCATCATACTCTATTACATCCTGATTCACAGCGACTCTTACATCGAATGGCAGCGGCTTTTCTGCTGCAATATAGAAATCTTTAACAACAATAGAACCACCGTTACCATAAGTCATGTGTAGCTTCACATGTATAGAACTTTGTTTGAATTTGGCTGTTAAAGTTCTGTTAGGTTATACCAGATACACTCCCCTACCCCATTCAAATGAAACACCCCTCCCATGTCCCAAGTACATCTTAGGACTAAAAAGGGCAATATCTTCACAGACATGCCCCTTAAATGTTTTTAAACTTTAATTAATCTACTTCTAAAAGCAGAATAGATACGATATTTATTTTGAGAATTCTATATCGTCAAATTTATTAATAAGCAACTGATAAACTGGATAACGTCCATCCTTGCTGGAATATTTAGTATAGATACCAGTTATATTGCCGATATCACCATTTACCGGTAACGGTTGTAATGCGAAGTTGGCATAACCACTTACACGTACTATATAGTCACCCTGTTTTGCACTATTGGCATTTCCCCCATCATTTTCATCAGGGACATAGGTAAACAAAGCAGAACCATAGAAATGTTGATTATTGTAACTATAAGCATATGTAGGTATCAGTCCTTCTTCCTTATAATATTTACTTGTATAAGTGGCCTGAGTAGAGTTATTAAGATATACACTTTCCAAATACATAGGATAAGTATTGCTCCCTATTTTTCCTTCTTTATAAGTAAGCTTTTCAAAACGTATAAGGCAGCCTAACTTACTATCATCAAGAATAGTGGGATAGTCATTGGCAGTTACAGTAATAATATCATCCTCCGTCAGTTCACCTTCTGCTCCCTCAAACACGTGAGCATTCAAATCCAACTGAGTTTCAATGTTACGATTGGCATACCCTTTTTGCAGATCTTCAGCAGTAGGCGGAAGTCCTACACTAAGCATATAGCGATAACAACCGATAGCCAGCCCTTTTGTCTTAACATAGAGTGTCTGTCCCATTTGATAATAAACATAGTTACTTACCATAAGTTTTAGCTCAATGGCTTCTTCACCGTCGTAGATGTAAACCGACTTGTAAACATTGCCAGCCTGATCACTGGAGATTACCTTACCTTTAATAACGTAGTCTTCCGTTATCTCCAAATACTGTTTCAGGGATGCTGCTCCATTCCCGTATTTATTGTAAAACAACTGCTTGAACTTTTTGATGGAGATTATTTGTCCTTCCCCGAAGTCGGCATCCGACCAAATTTTGGCAGGAGCCGGATCATCGAAGTCATTATAGCAACCGCTGACACTCAAAGCCAGCAGCGCGATTAAACATATATGTATAAATTTATTTATCATAATCTGTACGTATTATCAATTTTAGAAACGGAAGTAAAGATTCAAATAATAGTTTGTACCCAACATGTAGAAATACTTGGCATCAAACGGCTCATACGTCAGCGTACTCTGTTCTTTGTTCTTAAGCAGTCGGATTTGCTCATAACCACCTGTCTTGATATTCTGGTTGTTAAGCAGATTGTCTACACTGAGGCTGAAACCGAGCGTGTACTTACGTTGAATGTACCAATTCTTGCCTACACTGGCATTCATAACGAAAGCTGAACCAAATTTCTCCTGATTGCGTATAGCTGCAATCTCTTCCTTCGTCATGCCTTGTGTAAGTACGGCATCAGTACGGTAGAGTGGACTCATAGAGAGATACATATTGTCATAGAAGTTTCCATCCAGTGAGATGAAGATATTGTTACGACTACGGTAGGACAATCCAATATTGGCAGCCAATTGCGGAGTACTTTCCACACGTTTGTTTTTCCAGTAAACTTTACCCTGATTCTTTATCTCTCCGCTATTATCCTGCAATTGGATATAATCAGGATTAGAATTGTAGGTATACTGTCCCCAACTCAATGCTCCTTTTAATGCAAGTCCCTCATAGATAGGTACTGACGCTGCAAGTTCCAATCCAAAGTGACGTTTATCTATACCGCTCATAGCAAAGTTGGAGTAAGTGGCCTCTACATCGTCATAGTAGGAAATTACCTTAGTCTGGTCGCGGAAAGTGGTATAATAACCGGAAACTCGTGCACGAAAATCACCCCAACGGAAATTATAAGATGCATCTACACCAAATACTTTCTCCGTCCCTACACCGGGAGTTGCCGCATTACGTGTACGTGGAGAAACAAACGCATATTGAAAAGCGGGTGCATCCTGCATATAAGTAATGTTGGCATCAAAAGTGTGAGAAGCAGAAAGCTGGTAACGGAAATTTGCTTTTACTTTATAAGTTAGGTAATTCTGCTTTTCGGAATCACCTTGCGAATCATCAGGGAAAAGTCCCTTGCGCCAAAGTCCGTGACGCCATAGGGTAGTATGTCCAATTTCACCGCCTACGCCTATCTCCAAATTGGCAAGATTAAATCCGTATTGTGCCCAGCCGCGACCACTAAGGACATTCCCATAATAGTCATAACTATACTTGTCTCCTTTCTTCACAGCTTGTGCATGACCGTATTTTTCATAGTAATCCATGTTGTTTTGATAAGGAATAGGATCAAGTCCGCCCATGTCACGTTCAGCAAACTTATCTACATCTATCCAATAATCACCGCCAAGCAGGTCTTTCACTTCGCTGTAGTACTCCGTACGGTTACGACGCAGGTTAATACCGGCGTTCAGCTTGGAGTTATTCTTGAAAATGTGTGAGAAGTGTGAACTCAAGTTCCAGTCCAATTGGTCTGTATGGCGTTCCTCGATCATGTTGATGGAACGATTGCCTTCTCCATAAATGGAATTGGGAACTTGGCTGCGGTTGATGTCATACATACGGTCCCAGTTGATATGGCGAATGTTATCGGTGTTTCGCATCCACGCTTCCTGCAACCATGCACCGGTGGTTGTACCCTCGTAATAGCTGGGCAGATAGCGATAGTAATCGGGACGCGGGTCGGGACCAGCATACCATGTGAGTGCCGAATAACCGTTCTGACCGAAACGGAGAGAAGTAGCTACATTCAACTGCGAACGGTCGTTGATGTCAAACGTGTAGTTGAGCATGGTGACAGGCTCATGGTAATTACGGACACGTGCATTGCGGCGCTTTCCGTCCTGCCAGCCCCAATTGGGATTGTAATAGTTGTTGCCTACCAAGTCATAGACTTCTTGCGTGGAAGCTTGCTGCGCACCGCGTTCGGTAGGCGCTCCAAGTACCAACAAGCCCAGACGGTGTCCGTTACGGAACTGCTTCTCTACAGTGCCGAAATATCCATAGGCATTATAGTACACACCCTTGATGTAGTCATTGCCACCTTGACGGGTAGAAACAGAGAACGCATACGACCAGCCATTGTCCTGCATACCCGACGCGTAAGTTACCATACCACGAAAACGGTACATGGAGTTGGCGTTAACCAGACTCATCCGCCAGCCTTTGCGCATCTGCGAGGGACGGGTGTTAATGTTGGTCACACCGGCAATACCGCCCACTCCCACATCACCCATTGCAAGGCCGGTGGTGTTTTCCTGGTTGCGGGTCGCATCGTTCAGACCGCTCCACAACGACCAAGGCGTATAACCTGTCATAGCGTCATTGAGCTGAATACCATTAAGATAGACATCGGAAAACTGAGAGTCGTAGCCGCGGACATTGAAACGCATCTCACTGAACTGGTAGGATGCGATATTGTTGAATATGTCTTTTGAAGCGGATAACGAAGAAGGAAGAGACTGCGCATCTTCCATTGTCTCCGTATCGAACTCTGCGAATATGGCATCATCCATCATGACGTTTCGCTCGGGAACAAGAACCACACGTATCTCACGTATCATCTTGTCCACACGTACTGGAAGATTTAGCACTTCATATTCCGGCGTTTCAAAAACAAGAGTATATTCACCTTGTCCCAAATTGTCGAATACAAACTGCCCAGAGCCATCGGTAGTCGTTGTGACTTCACCCGGCATCATTGTTACTTTCACTTTGTCTATGGTCGCGCGGGTAGTACGCGATAGCACCGTACCTTTGATTCCACCCATGTTCTGGGCAATGCCCGGAAGCGAAAGCAAAGAAACCAATAATAGCAATAATGTTTTTATTTTCATAAATAGATGTTTTTATTTTCCTATATAAATATATACCGGGAAGTGATCGCTATATCCTCCCTGAAAGTTGTTGCCTACATAGGTACGCAAGGGATACCCCTTATACTGGCCCTCTTTCTGCACCATATAATGACGCTTGAAAATGTTGCCGTAGAATTTGGAACCGGGGGCTTTCTGAATCTTCAGCTTGTCTGTGGTATCGTTTACGAGGTTTTCCGTCACAACAATATTGTCGAAGATGTTCCATGCGTCACCATAAGCAAGAGTGCCGTATCCAGCTTTCAGCATGGATGCATAAGGTGCGTAGTAGTCGCCTTTCTGTAACTCTTTAACTTTGAGCTTGGCGCCCAGCCCCTGTGTGATGCTGGGATCGGTAGGATCGTCATTAAAGTCACCCATCAGCACTACTTTAACATCAGGGCGGATTTGCTTCACAGAGTCGGCAATACTGCGCATCTGCTCGCCTACAGCTATACGCTTGTACTCGGACGCTTCTTTTCCACCCAGCCGCGAAGGCCAGTGCCCCACCATAAAAAGGAAGTCCTCTCCGTCTATTTTTCCCCACATGGTAAGGATGTCACGGGTTTTGAAGTTGGGCAATGAAGGTATTATTGTACGTATGGCTTTCTCTCCTTCGAGCTTGAACACGTCAGCACGATAAAAGAAAGCCACGTCTACTCCACGTGCTTCAGGCGAGTCGTGATGTACGATACGGTAGTTGGCAGGCGCCAGTTTGGGAGCAGCCACAATGTCCTCGAGCACATTGCGGTTTTCTACTTCGGACACGCCTATTACTACAGGATAGTCTTTGTTAATAGCCGCGATGTCGAAGAACACACGCTCCATGTTGTGTAACTTCTTGTCATACTTGTCCTGAGTCCATTTCTTGGGGCCTTCAGGGGTGAATTCATCATCCAGCACTTCCGGATCATTCACCGTATCGAAGAAATTCTCCAGATTGTAGAAAACAATCTTATAGGGCTTGGTTTGCGCATACACCGTAAGGCTTATGGCAAAGAAGAGAAAGACTAAGATAGATTTTCTGTTCATAATGATTGCTTTTATCAATTTATATTCCAGTCTGTAGGGTTATAGTCCTGCTTCACTTCGTCGGGAATAGTAGGGAAGAAAGTAAAGCCGGTCTTCTGCTCGATGTCAGCCACGCTGGTGCAAATGGAACGGGGCGGTTGTACGTTACCGTAGGACTTGTGCTCCACCCAAAAGCCGATAGTTTTCAACTCGGACGCTGTACAGTCACTGACATATTTCCCGGTCTTTCCGCTTTTGGTGCGGAGCAGTACCTTGAAGTAGTTGGTTGGTACAGGAACGAGATTGCCGCCACCGTCATAAGTGGTGGTGGAAGTATTCGCAAAATAGGCTCCAGTAACGACGTAGAGAGTATCTTCGCAGTTGTAGGTACGCACTTTGTCTTCCAGCTTTCCCCACATGTCCTGATTAAGACGATTTAGCTGCGGAGTCATATTGGAAAAATAGAAAGTCTGACGGTTCATCTCATCAGTGGCTTGACGGTCGGCAGAGGGAATTTGATGTCCACGGTCGTAGCTTCCCTTATAACTTCTAAACAGTTCCGGCTGGAAAGAGGATTCAAACAAAGGGTCGAAGTTCCATTCATCCACGCGACCTGCATCACCGTTGGTATAGGCTTTGTGTAGTGGATAAGCTACCCATAGGGCGGCTTTCTTGGCCTTATCAAAACACAATGAGTAATTGCGCACATTCTTATTGCCCAGTTTTACATAATGGGTGGCATAAACGTAGTTCGCATCTTGTTTATAAATGGGAATTTCTGCGTATCCACCTTTAAAGTCTGGCAAAACAGACTGACCTATAGCCACTTGCTTCAAAGAGAGGGTATGGGGTTCCTTCTCTCCGTCGAAAGTAAAGGAAATAATGGCTGTACGTCCTTCCGTATCGGTATTTGCTGTATAGTAAAGGTAGAGTACGTTTATTCCGTCTTTCACTTCTCCCTGAACAGTCGTTCCGTTACCAGTGAAATCGTTGTGAACAAAAGAACTCCAATCAGTACCGGCAATTATCTCGGCTGTCCATTTAATTCCTACTGCACCTGATATGGACAAGGTGGCCACTCCGGCTTCTGCAGTTACCGAAGAAGTGGTTTTCCAGGATACCTGACCGGGAAGTACAGGTTGATCTCCCTCTGAATTGTCACTGCACGATGATAATGTCAGAATAAAGCAGAGGATGAAGTATAAAGTGTTAAGAGGATATTTTCTAAGTATCACATCAATAATGTTTTAGATAATGAGACCCTTGAAAAGATAATTTTCTCTTCAAGGGTCTTATAAATTTGTTATTATATATTATTCGTAATACAAATCAAGTTTGCTTATTTGGGCATTTTTTGAACTTGTTTGAACAATCCGATAAGCTGTATCTACAGATGTTCCTGTTAAGATGTAGGTATAACTTGAATTCTGTGTACTCCATTTTTGTGATTCACCACCGGTAACAATAGCCCCGTTAGTATCTTGAATCGCCATTGATAGAGTTGTAGAAGTTGTACTGCTATTAGATGCTACGACCTTTACTAATTTTTTACCGTTAATAACAGGAAATTCTATATAACATTTAGCGTTCTTAAGCATCAAATAACCAGCATTTTTATAATAGCCACCGGCGGAATGTATCTTCAAAGTATATCCGTTAAAGGTGTATTCATCCGGATTATCTTCTTCTGTTTTCTTTGCATCCGCACTCCCACTAGGAAAGTCCGTTGGAAATATTTCATCGTTTGTAAAGTCCAAAGAAATAGTAGGGGCAGCCGATTCATCCACAATATTGATAGTTACGTCCTGTGAATTGCCGCCATCTACACTTATAGTTAAAGTCTGGGTTCCTGATGCAGTTGCTCCTTCCACCTTTACTTTTACTATATTGCCATTAACTTCTGCAAAAACCGGGTTAGAAATCCCTGATACATTCAATGTCTTTCCTTCCAAGTTTGCTCCTATAACGGTAACTTCTTGCTCACCACCTGTCAACGGAAATGTAAGCATTGCCGGTTCCACTCTTGAAATATAAGGATTACTGGAAGTGAAATCTGCCACATCTGCAATTGTACGCGGCACAATCTGTACAGCATTTTTGTAAACAGTGATAAGACCGGTTATATTTCCTGTTGTATTAGCTTGATAAGCAGTAGTAGCAAAATCTCCTACACTTTTGCAAAAAACATTCAGTTTCATACCGTTTACGGTAAATTCCTGAGCACTCTCCGCTCCCCATATTTTACTTTCCGTGGGAGAAGTCACATTATTTATAGTGACTGTTGTTCCCTGATAATCGGCAAGATTAGATAAGTCTGTTAGAACGATAGGAGTTATTTCTGCTGTCCCTATCTTTTCTATTTTGCACCAAGTGCTTCCTTGTGCACCAGTCACTTCATAAAGTCCAGAATAGTTTACAACTTTTGCCAGACTCTTATATAATGTGACTTTTACCTTATCGCCTTTAGTCAAGTTCAATGTGGACGGTTCTACCTGATCTCCGTATAATGTAATACCCTGTTTAGCATCAGTTGCTCCTTCCACTGCTAAAGCTAAATTTCTTTGGGTATAGTTTCCAGCATTTACATCAGCTTGCACTACTGCTTCAAAATATCTATCGGCGGTAGCATCTATTTCTACCTGAGTTGTATTAGCTTTTGCCAAATCTACCAGTTCGGTAATGGTAATAGGAGTTGCCTCACCAGGTTCTGTGCTGCCACCAGCTAAATCAATCTCTGTACCGCCAATACCAGTAACAAGAACAATATCATCCAGGCTAAACAAAGATGCAGTTGTTGGTGCAAATTTGATATACAACTCTGAAACAGCATTCTTCAAAGTAAAGTTTGCTGTAGCCAATACCCAATTGGGAGATTGCTCATCTCCTTTATTTCTTGTATAGGTAAGTTGTTTCCAGTTCGTACCGTCAGCGCTCAAATATACCGGGAACTTGGATTCATCAAATGAATTATCTTTTGTGTCGTACACATAAGAATTTGCACCAAAAGTCAGTTTCAATTTAGTCTGTTCGGAAGTCAAAGCAATCTTATTGATAATCAATGAAGCCGGACCAGTTCCAAAGAAGAAAGCATTACCACCAGACGCACCCTCATAGCCCCCGCTACTCTTGGCACGTACATCCATCTTCTCCGAACTACCGGTATAAGTTACATTAGCTACCCCTGTACCTTGTTTATCCCAACCAGTAAAGTCCTTGACCGGCGTTTTTTCCGAAACGGCTGTAGTTCCTAATGATTCCTGATAAATCACAACAGTTTCGATAGGTTCACTGCCCATACCGCGCTTGATGGTTACGGTTTTCGACAATAAAGCCCCTGTTTTATTACTTATTTGTATATCAACCTTAGCTTCATCAGTAGTACCAGCAGGTACACTAACCTCAATTTTTGCATTGCCCTCACCTTCAGTCTTGGAAAGTGTAACCCAGTCCTTCTCATCCTGTACCGTAATAGTCCATTTTCTATTAGCAATAATCTCAAAATAAGATTGACTACCTTCTTCAACAGTACCTTCTGCCGTGAAGTTAAGGGTTGTAGGGGAAACTTCCAAAACAGGTGCTTCCGTGTCCTCATTATCGTCTGTACATGCGACAAACGACATTACACCCAACATGAGTATAAACCCATACCAATACTTGATAGCGTTTAATTTCATCATAAGTTTAGATAAAATAATTAATTATTAATAAAATAAGACATAATAATGCAAATATAATAAATAAATGGATTTGCAAGAACAAACGGATATTATATTTTTATTACATTTTTTACAATGCTTTACAGTCTAAAATATCTACTTTCTCTGAACAACGCTTAAAATTATATCCTTACCCAAAACAATGATAAAGTTTGTAAGATAAAAGACAAAGAAGAAGAAAAAAGTAGCTAGAATTACTTCTTTCTCTATCGGTATAAATACAGTAATCCCCCTACTTCGATCATGAAGTAGGGGGATTACTGTTTATCTATTGCAAGATTCTGATAATTAAGTTATTTCTCCTATAACATCCATCGTATTCATGAATAATATACATAGTACAAAACTCTATTCCTCAATATACTTATCAAAATATCCCAATGGGGTTAAAAAATAATCATTCCAAGTCTTTTTGGGAATAAATAGGGTTGCATTTGTATAAACTTCCTCCCCGAAAGCCGTTTCATGTATACTTTTTAATGTTGTAGGCAAGGCCTTTATGTGAATTTCTTTTAAATTAGTGCATTTATTAAAGGCATATTCCTTAATTGCTGAAGTATTCTCTGGTATTATGACTGTTTCCAATGAAGAACAGTTATAGAACGTGTATCCTTGTATTTCTGTTATACTCTTAGGTATATCTATTTTTTTTTAGACTTTTGCAATTGCTAAAAACGCCATACTCTATTTCTGTAATATTATTCGGCATATCGACATGTTCGAGCGAGCTGCATCCTGCGAATAGTGATTGGTAGAGTTTTGTTACATTTGATGGTATTTTTATCTCTTCTAATGAAATACAACCAGCAAAAACCAACCTTAATATTTCCGAAATGCCGTCAGGCAAGTCAATATTTTTTAAAGATTCACATCTAGCAAAAGCATTGTAACCAATACCCGGTTTAGCCTCATTTTCAAAAATAACATTGTCAAGTGACTTGCAGTTATAGAAGGTAAACCATGAAATATAATTCACTGATTTAGGTATATTTACATTCTTCAATAGGAGACAGTTCTTGAATGCTCTTGCATCTATTTTTTTGGAAGAATTTGGTAGTTTTATTGATTTAAAATTGCAGTTCTCAAACATATTTTCTCCAATAATATCATTTTCTGTATAAGCATCGACTTGAGGGTGTTTTTCATCATCTATATAAATGGGTATTGTGTAGTGAATATCTTTTTTCCCATAAGAAACACCACCTTCTACGATTCGAGACTGGCTTAAATCAAGATTTATTAAGTTGGTCATTCTCTTAATAAGAACAATATCATTTCCGTTTATATCACCAATAACTTTTAATCCTGTAACATCTTCTATGTGTTCTGCACCAATGATGCCAAGCAGACTGCCAGCTTCTGTTGAATTTACTGTGATAAAGTTATTCGCTCTTTGTTCAATAACAACGGTCGCAAGTGTATCAAGCTCTTGAGTTACGAATAGTATGTCTGCATTTCTATCTGTAAGCAAAGGATTCTCACTGATAGCAAAATAATGGCTATTAGAAGCTTTTGTGTTATCTGTCATTTCCGTGATCCAATCAATATCTGGCATTTGAATCATATATTGGACATTGCTTTCCACATCAACTTTTATTATACCCCCTCTCGTTTCTACATTAAAACTCTCTTGAGATAAACTTATAGTTGGTTTTTCCACATCATCTTCAGTATTTTTTTTATGTTGAGTAATTATAAATGTTATAGTTGATGTTCCCGCAAAGATATTGACATATACGAATCGTTCATTCTCGTCTGTATTTTTTGTAACAGTAAATTTTACGTTATAGTTTCCCGCTTTTCCACTTGTCATGGAGGATGTACACCATGTCATATCATTATTAGGAGATGAAATTTGTAAATTCCAATCCATACTACAACCAAATTTTATGAATTGCTCTCCTCCTTCTCCACCAAATATAAGTCCTTCTTCCAGTGAAGAATCAATATAAAATATTGGTGCAGTTGAGTTGCTATCTTCATTACAGGCTGCAAGGCTTAGAGACGTAATAACAATAATAAAAACTAGTCTGACAAATCTTAATACTTTCATTTTAATTTGATTTTTTTTGTATAAATGCTACAAATATAATATATATTATACTAAAAAAATAGTCTTTTAAAGATATTTTATTTACATGGCACGCTGTTTCTCTAGTCAACTAAATAAATTATGTTTTCCCTACCCCCCCCATTCAAATATAACAATCCTTTACTTTTCCCTCTTCCCTACTCTATAATTTTTTCTATTTGCTTTCCTCAGTTCTTTTTCCATAGTAAGGTCTGTAACTGCACTATATATCTGGGTCGTTTTCACACTTTGATGGCCGAGTATCGCTTGCACTGTGGTTATACTGACACCCCTATATAACAGCAAAGTACCACATGTATGTCTTGCTGTGTGGAATGTAATCTTCTTTATCCCTATTTGTTTTGCTATTCTTTTTAATATACGATTCGCCTGCTGGTTACTTTCCATGTGAAACAATAGACCTCGAGAGCGGGCTATTGATTTTGTTAACTTAAGGGCTTTTCCTTCAAAGATCGTGGATAATGGAATGCGAACTTCTTTATTGGTCTTGATCATGCGGAGAACAATCCACTTTTTCCTATTTATAGTACGTATATTCTGTTTGGTAAATGCGCATATATCCGAATAGCGTAACCCGGTATAGCAACTAAAAAGGAAGGCATTCAATGTTTCATTAGGCTCTTTCAGTTGCTCCCGGTAATGTTCCAGTTTCTCCAATTCCTTTTCTGTCAATGCGTCGCGATGTGACTGTTCGGTCTTTATCGTGTAATTAAGGAAAGGGTAAGTTGTTATGATGCCTTTCTTCCTGGCTACATTGATATAGCGTTTGAGCGTTTTCATATGCCTAGCTATGGTATTGATAGAGAGCTGGCACTCTACCCTCATGTATATTTCCAGTCTTTGCAGATATTCGCTTGTTATTTCCTGAAGTTTGATGTTGGCCGAAAAGTCCGCTAATAAAGAGAGAGTGTCCCGATGCAGACACCTCGTACTCTCCCTGACTGTGGCAATAGCTATTTCTTTGCTCATAAATTCAACCAGACTGTCATGCTTTTCCCTTATCGGTATCTGTGAACCGACGAGGTTGTTCAAGTTGCCACTACACCTTATATAATTCTCTCCACCTATATTTATTTGAATTAATAAAGCATCAGTGCCATTGAACCCTATGGCCTGAAGTTCTTTCTCAAAGTTAGTTATCGCTGTTGTAAGATCCATTCGTTGTTTGCTCTGTCTATTGGAATGCAAAAATAGTATAAAGTTATCCTGAACAAGTAGGGAAAGATAATATTTCAAAATAAGACTACTCCCCTACTCTATCATTAGTGGGGTAGATTGGTGAATTTGCTTATCATATATAGATATTTAAAAATATACATTTTTAAATATCTGCATATCTATGTATTTACAATCTGTGTATTTTAATATATTGGTGTTAAGTGTTTCATCTCTATTGTGCATATTTAAACTCTTTTATATTTTAATATTTTAAAATACAAGCATTTAAATATATACATATATTAATATTTATATTTTTAAGTGCTTATATATTTAAGTGCTTAAATATGTAAATATACAAACAGCTAAACTCTTAGATATGTAAAAGTTTAAAATTTTAAATATACGCATATATAAATATTCGAGAATTTAAATATATACATTCTTAAATATAAAAAAATCTAAATGTTCGGATATTTAGATTTTTAAAATTGTTTATTCAAAAACGAAAGCGTATTTTTGCTACATGAAATTATATATCTGAATATATGGCAACAATATTAAGCGTTTTAAATTACAAAGGCGGGGTGGCAAAGACTACTACAACTGCCAGCCTGGGTACAGCACTTTGGATTCTTGGAAAAAGAGTGCTTTTGATAGACACAGATCCGCAGTGTGATCTTACGTTTCTACTGGGCTTTGATGGGGCTGCAGGAGATGAAACCTTCAACGAATGGTTTATGCAGCAAAGCGAAGAAAGTTCTGTTCCGGTGTATGTAAGATATGAAGCTATAGACAACAGATATGACGGAAAGGAATGCTTATATTATATACCTTCTTCACGAGAACTCCGTGATGCTGATATGATGCTGGCTGCGCGGAAAGCAAGAGAACGTATTTTAAAACGCAAATTAAAACCGATTCAGGATGCCTTTGATTATATTTTAATTGACTGTTCTCCTAAAGAAAGTATCGTAAACTTTAATGCAATGGTAGTCAGTGATCAGGTGTTGGTTCCCATAGATTGTAGTGGCTTTTCCTTGAAAGGGATGCAGACATTGATTGATTCCATAAATGAAGTCAAAGATGATGAATTTAATGAGGACTTGGACATACTAGGCTTTTTACCTATACGATATGATCGAAATACCCGCATTAGCAAAAGTGTAATAGAGTATTTTGAAAGCCAATTCCCCGGAAAGGTGTTCAAAACAAAAATACGTAAAAGTGTCCGTTTTGATGAAAGCCCATTAAAGCATAAAACCATATTCGAACACGATCCGGAAAGTAATGGTGCTGAGGATTACATGAGTCTTGCTGAAGAAATTACAGGTGAGAAAAGACCTGAGGATTGGCAGCATCGAGCTTTGGAAGCATGGTATATAAAGAACCCGGAGGAACGCCCAGTAAATGATAATGAAAACTAATACATTTGATATTATGGCAGGAAAAAATGAAAAAGTAGACTTTTTAAGCGAAATAGGTTCAATGGTAAAGAACCAAAAAGAAGAGAATCAAATACTACGTCGAAAGAAAGCAGAGAATAAGGCTAACGAACCAATGTTAGATGCAGAGCTGGAAAAGGATGAACAACAGCCTGTTGTTGATACCGTTGAAGTAAAAGAGGCTAAAAAAACAAAGGGTCGTCCAAAACAAATTCTAAAAGTGGAACGGGTCAAACCCATGAATGTGTGGTTGGATGTAAATACACATAAAATGCTGGGGCGCATTAAGGTAGAATATGGCATTGAGATGAAAGACGTTACCTACATTGCTATCCGTAAATTCTTGGATGAACACATGAAAAACGGCGAATTAGATGAAAAAGGCCTTAGTTATTTGGAAAATAAGCAGAAAGAATTGAACGGATAGGGGCAATTAATAGTTATAAAAGTAGATAACATAAAAATATAAAAGATGCTTCAGAATGATCAAAATCAATTAGGTTATGCCATGCTTCCATTTGTGATGCGTGAATTGGTTAATATGGTTATGAAGAAAAAGACATTGCCTTTAAGGGATGCCTTATATTATGTTTATTCTTCCCAATTGTATAAGTTCTTATTGGATTTGAATACTAAATTATGGTATTCAAGTACACTATCGCTTTATGAAGCATTAGAAAAAGAGAAAACAGAACAGAGAAAAGCGCAAGGTGATGACCCTGAAATTCTACTTTTCAAAATGTTCTGTATAGAAAATTACAGGGAAGCTAAAAAGAAGAGTGCGGAAGAAGTTCTTCTTTTATTCTCTGCTCATGGAGTCTTCGAGTTTCTAAATGATAATTTTGAGATGTTGCATACCCAAGACACTGAATATATATTAGATACTATAACAACCTACATAAATAAAAAGAGATGAAGTTATATCATGGTTCAACGGTTATCGTGAAACATCCTAATATACAAAAAGGAAGAAACGCTACGGACTTCGGTAAAGGATTTTATACAACAACCAATTTTGAGCAAGCAAAAAAATGGGCTTTACTCAAAAAGAATAGGGAACGAGGCAATAGGGCGATTGTCTCGGTTTATGAAGTGCCTGATAATATCCTTGACAGAGAATTTACTGTTCGCCATTTCGCAGGTGCAACAAAAGAGTGGTTGGAATTTGTCGTCAACAACCGTAAAGGAAAAACGACAGGGGTATACGAATTGGTAATGGGGCCTGTTGCTAATGATCAGTTATATGCCACTATCAGGCTGTACGAACAAGGAGTTATTACAGCAAATGCAGCTATTGAAATGCTTAAGACACACAAACTATTCGATCAACTTTCATTTCATACGAAAAGAGTCGCTGTGTTATTAAAGTTCATGGAAGCTATTAAGATTGAATAAAGAATGGGAGTCTTTGAGGTGCAATGTTGGCACCTTGAACAAAGAACTGTATAGGTTAATGAAAGTATGACTTCCTAATATAGTCAATAAATGAATGATCTTAAATAGTTCAACAACATGTGTTGACATGAATAAATGTACCAGTATGATCATAACAGGAATACGAGGAACCGAACTTGAAAGTCTATTCAAGCAGTTTTATGAACAGATGATTGATGACAAGAAAATAATAGTTCAAATGATTAAAGAGTTATCCAGCGTTACTCCAATAGAGATAGACGGTATGGATAGTTCTACGAGAAGAGCGACAGCAACATCGTTTTCTTGTCTATGGAGTTATGACTACATCCGATTTCCTAAATATTGCAACCCTAACCATGTCGTTCCCTACAATATGAATGGGATTACATATTTCACTCCCAACCGATGTGATAAAGTTTCAGAAAAGTTCATGAAAGAATGGAGACGCAAATTCAAAGGATTTAATGGCTTGCCTCTTCATAAATTCGGAATTGACATTAAGCCGAGTTGCGGATATATCTGCTTTCACTGGAAGCCAATTATGTATAAAGGGAAATATGGCATAGATGTTTCTGATGGTATTAAGCAGTATTTGCCTAATATTAAAGACAAACAATATGAAATTGAAGCAGTATAGAAGTTGGTGTTTAAAAATACAATAATGAACGAATTACAACTCATCCAAGGCAAGATATATGAGATCCGGGGGCAGAAGGTAATGCTGGACTTTGACTTGGCCGAAATGTATGGAATAGAAACGAGAGTTTTAAAACAGTCTGTAAGACGTAACTTGAAACGTTTCTCAGGTGACGACTTTATGTTTGAACTGACAAAAGATGAACTTTCAAGATCACAAATTGTGATCTTGAAGAACGGCAGAGGAAGTAATTTTAAATACATGCCTTTTGCTTTTACTGAACTTGGTGTAGCCATGCTTAGTAGTGTACTCAACTCTGATACTGCTATTGAAATAAATAGAAATATCATGCGTGCCTTCGTCGCCATCCGTCAACTGATAGCAAATCCACCAGTAGACAGAGTAGGGGAGTTGGAGAAGCAGATGAAGGAGTTGAAAGATTACATCGAAGATGTTTTTGCCGACTATAACGACATCAATGATGATACCCGAATGCAACTGGAGCTGATCAACCAAACATTGGCCGAACTTCAGACCAGGAAGAAGATTGAAGAAAAACCACGTAACCCGATTGGATTCCGGGCCTATGAATAGTAGCTATTCTCTATTTGTCAATATATAAATAATAAATTATGACACCTATATTCAATGATATACAAAAGAAAAAGGCGGATTTCATCATGGCGAACAAGCATGCCAAACTTTCTTCATTGGTATCTTCCGAAATAAAAGACCTGGCAGTGGTGTGGTGTTATTACTCCGGAAAGATAGAAGGTAATACTTATACCTATGTGGAGACAGAAGCTCTTCTGAAGGATAATATCACATCGGAAAAGAGATATGAAGATGCCAAGATGCTGAAAAACCTCTATAACACTTTTGTTTCCGAAATGGAGTATATCAATAAAGGGAATAACCAGGAGCAGATAGATGAACGTACCTTGTTCCGGTTGCATCGATCCATCTCCAGCGAGTTGGTATCCAGTGAAGAGTCCGGCATACTACGTTCTCGTGCGGTCAAGATTACCGGTACTGAATATGTTCCACCAAAAGAAATCCGGGAGATACGGATTGCCTTAAATGAGATACTATTTAACCAGGAACTGTACGTTAATCCTTTAGAAAAGGCAGTCTACCTGCATTGCAACATAGCCAGGCTTCAGCCTTTCATAGACGGGAACAAGCGTACCTCACGTATGATGGAAAGTATCGTTATGATGAATGCTGACTTAATCCCGGTATATTCCGCAAAGGATGCGGATATATTGCGCTATAGAAAAGGCCTGATTTCTTTCTACGAGACAGAAAATTATTCCGGATATGCAGATTATTTCCTTAATCGGCAGATAGAGCGAATTAATGAATTATCTTTGTCTGGAGAGGATACCTTTGACCTGGTGAACAATCGGGTGATTGAAGCGGATTGTGGAATGGAACTTTAATAACTAATAGAGGAAAATATTATGGCATGGAAAGTTACTGAAAAGAATATCAAGATCCATACAGTTATTGATGGCGTGGATTCCGTAGAGGATAGGAAAGCCACAATTTCTTATCGAAAGCTAAAAGCTCTCGGTGCGAAACGTAGAGTTTATAAGAACACAAAGGAAATATTCTTCCTTATTGAAACAGACTATGAGTTAACATTGTAAAGTCTGCTTATTTTCCCTATCAGTCAAACTTTAACATTAAATATATGAATACACAGAAAGCAATACAGTCTATTGACGCTGTTACGATGGCAATAGTCAACGGAATAATCAATACTGCCTTCATGGATAAAGTACTCTATGGAAAACTTGACAATGAGCTATACAAGCATGTCTTGAACAAGTGGGAAAGCAAGAAAGGTGATGTGTTTGATTTTTATCTGAACAGTAATGATGACATAAAAAGATGGCTGATTGAGGCTTTGGAAGTAGAGGTAGAACCAGATAAATACCCGGACTATGACAGCCAGATAACAGCACAAATTTGTGAAGGTAAAAACCGTTCGGAGATATATCCTTTTGAGACCGAAATCGTACATTCTTTTTTCCTCTTCGGATATAACCATAGCCTTGATGAACTGAAGAAAGTCAGTCCTTCAGCATGGCAAACTGTTATTATCAATAATATTGATCGATACGGGAATTATAAGAATTGGTCGTTGTTCTGGGGAAAAGCGAGTAGGGAAGATAAGATAGCCCTTTTGGAATATATGGATAAATAAAGTGTAGTTCGGTGTAATAGTGTTGTCAAATTAATATACAAGTTTTGTTATGCTTATTCCTTCAATGACGTTTTATGAAATGTATGAGGAATTAATCGCTGATCGTGCAAAACTAGAATATAAACGTCAGCAGTTAACTCCTAAGGCAATAAAAAGCCTTCGGAAAGCAAATAGTTTTCCAGCCTGGGAATGGTTTGAATACACAATTCCTAGCCGGCATAATTCGTACATCCTATTTTTTTATGCTGCCAACAGGCAAGCTGCTGAAAATCCTATATTTGATAATTTTTCTATAGTAAATGTAGATAGCAGACGCTTTGTACTGAAATGGGGTTGTTCTCCATATAAACATACTGAATCAGATACAATGGTTTGGACTAGAAGAATTGATGCATATAGTACTCATTTCTTTACTCGTTACAGAGAGCGGAAGTTGAATAATACAGAGATAAGCATTAATGAAACAGCATGTCGCTATTTTACAAGAAATGAAATAGCTCTCCCTATTGAACTTAATGAGGATATAAAAAGGAATTATCAAAAATATGGCGAAGCAGCTCAACGCGCAATGAAAGTACATGATGGACTTTGCTTTGTAAGAAGTGGTGTTGAAATTCACACTGATCCGGAAACTAAAAAAGAGATAGCCGATGCGTTGGGATTTGTTTATGTGACTTTCGTTGATGACAACACTCTCACACCTTCTCAAAATGAAGCAACTTTCAAAGAGGGACTTCGGTATTCGCAGAAACTATTTAAAGACCTTATTACAGATATAAAAGAATAATAAATGTAAATGGAACAAGGAGAAATCATATTATATCAGCCGGATGAAGCCGTTAAGCTGGAAGTAAGGATGGAAGATGAAACGGTCTGGTTGACTCAGGCTCAAATAGCAGAATTATTTGGAACTGAAGTTCCGGCTATTTCTAAACATATACGTAATATCATTCGAAGTGGAGAATTAGAGAAGGAAGCAACTGTTTCCAAAATGGAAATAGTTCGTTTAGAAGGTTCTCGAAAAGTTAAACGGGTTATTGATATTTATAATCTTGATATGATTTTGTCAGTTGGCTATCGAGTAAACAGTAAAAATGCAACTCTTTTCAGACGTTGGGCCAATAAAGTATTGAAAGAATACCTTCTTAAAGGTTATTCTGTAAATCGCCGGCTGTCGGAACTGGAACAAACTGTATCTGAACATTCAAAGAAGATTGACTTCTTTGTCCGCACTTCCCTTCCCCCGGTTGAGGGTATTTTCTTCGACGGCCAGATCTTCGACGCCTACAAGTTCGCTTCGGATCTTATCAAGTCGGCCAAACATTCTCTTTTGCTGATCGATAACTATGTTGATGAGAGCGTACTACTCATGCTGAGCAAACGGCAGCCGGAAGTAACGGCCACTGTCTATACGCAGCGCATCACTCCACAGCTTCAGTTAGACCTGGATAAGTTCAATGACCAGTATCCGCCTATCGATATCCGGACGTGCAAACTTTCCCATGACCGTTTCCTTATCATTGATGATACCGAAGTATATCACATTGGTGCATCCCTGAAAGACTTGGGGAAGAAATGGTTCGCGTTCTCCAAACTGAATATGCCGGCAAAGCTAATTACTAACTTACTTTAATATGGAAGCAACAGAAATTAATCATAAGATACGCATAGGGAAAAGAATTGCCGAACTCCGGAAGGAGAGGGGATTGTCACAAACAAGACTTGCACAATTGACCGGATTCGACCGTGGTTATATTGCAAAAATTGAACTTGGAACCTTTGATATAGGTATAGAAAACCTGTCTAAAATAAGTAATGCTTTAGGAGTCATGATTGATTTTATTCCGGTGTAACTGTGAATATGCTGCTAAACATTTATTTTAATCGCTGTAATATATTGCAGCAATCTGTTAAATTTGTATCTTTGCAGAGTAGTATTAAAACAATAAGAATATGAGTGAAATTTTAAGAAATCAAGAAATAGCAGCAATTGATAAGTTGTCTGCTTCTGTGTTGGAAGGTATAGATACAACCTTTATTTGTGCTGCTATGAAAGGACATGTATCTGATGTCTTTTTGAAACAGACATTGGATAACTGGTGCAAGGGTAAAGGCAACTTTTTTAATTTTTATTGTTATACCAGTAAGGCAGCACAAGAAAGTATCCTTAAAGCTTTAGGCATTGATTCTGCTTATGATGCAGTTAGTGAATACGTTTCATTTTGTCAGAATAGTACACCAGTGGTTTTAAAAGATATAAGTGCTAGTGCATGGAAAACAATCGAAGAATATAAAATAGATGAATATGGGGATGATAAAAGCTGGGCTAGCTTTTGGGTGAATACCTCGAAAGAAAGTAAGAATGATTTGCTAGACAATATCCATCAACTTTGTAAGGAATATAAAGAATCTAAGGAGTTGACATTTTAGCATATGAGAACAGCGACATTGATTGAACCCTATTTAGGATACCGGAACATCATCCTGATTGAGAAATGGGATACTAAATGGGAAGTGGAGATTTGCGGAAGCGGCAAACATATTTGGGTATATGAAGACGAGTTTATAGAAGACTAATAAAATCGAATATATGTTTGAAAGAGAGATTGAAAGGTATAATACCTTATTGAAAGAGTACAGAGCAACAGTCATTGACAAATTCAATGTGGAAGATCTGAAAGAGTATAATGAAATACTCTTTTCAGCCCATAGTTGTGCTATTGAAGGAAATACCTTCTCTGTAGACGATACCAGGGCTTTGAAAGAAGAAGGTCTGGGAATGATACCGCAGGGCAAAACTCTTTTTGAAGCGTTTGAGATATTGGATCACTTCAATGCGTATGAATTCCTAATGGAACAGACAGACCGGCCGCTTACTGAACAACTAGTTAAAGAAACACACCGGATTCTAACGCAGCATACACTAACATACCGATACAAGGATGCAGTACCAGGAGAATATACAAATACTGACATGGGAGCCGGTGATACAATATTTGGCGATCATGAAAAATTGATAGCACGTGTCCCTAAACTAATGGAAGCTACGCAAAAGGCAATAGAGGAGCTGCCAGTACATCCTGTAGAAATTGCGGCACAATTTCACAAACATTTTATTTTCCTACATCCATTCCGCGATGGGAATGGCCGACTTGGGCGGTTATTGTCGAATTTTATTTTAGTCAAACTGGGACACCCTATGATACTCATTGAAAAGCAGGATAGGGATAAGTATATAGGTGCTCTTAAAGCCTGCCGAGATGAACGCAACCTTGCCCCGATAGTTGAATTCTATTTCAAGACGGCCATTAAAAGAATGGAAACAGAAATCGTCCTGAAAAAGGAAATGACTAAAGATAACGATTACGATTATTCAATATAAAACAATATGAAAAAACTACTATTATTTGGTCTATTGGCCGTAAGTATGCTCGTTGCTTGTGATAAAGAAAACGGCACTGACTTTCCTGAACCAGAACCGATACCTACACCCAAACCGGATGAGTCAACATTCTTAAAGCTCTCAACCAACATAGAGCTAATGGACGAGGTTACAACAAAAGCACCGATTTCCCAGTTTCAGAGAGACGATGAGATAGGTTTGTTTTATAACGACACATGCCTCAATAAAAAATTCACGTTTAACGGTTCTTCATGGAGTGGGGGAGCTGTCGCCCTTTCTTCTACCCTGAAGAATATATATTGTTATTTTCCCTACTCGTCAAATATCAATGCCCATGATAATATTCCTATTGACGTAACTTCGCAGACCGATTATCTTGCCGGTACTGCGATTGTCGGAACAAGTGCAGCCAATGCCGAGGTTAAGATGAAGCACGTCCTGTCACTGGTACGTGTCACTTTCAAGAAGAATAACTATCCGGGAGCCGGACATATAGAATCTGTTATCTGGAATGGAATTCACAAGCAAGCTAAATATAATCTTGTTACCAGTACGCTTACACCTATTGGCGAAAGGGGAAGCTATCAGGCCGGTGGAAACTTTATCGTGGATGATAACAAAGATCCTATCGTAGTTGAAGCTATTCTTCTACCGGTAAGTACGGCTGAAGGAATATCCTTGACGGTAAGAGTGGATGGCGAGGACAGAACCTATCAGATACCTGCGGTTCATCAATGGGAGACAGCAAAAGCATATACCTATACTTTAACGTTGAAAGGCGGATACAATAGCCCAATTGACTTGGAAGAATATCCTATCGATGTACAACACTGGAGCAGTTTCGGTAAAACGGATAATATAGTATTGGGAACTTCCGATAGAGATTTTTTCTCAATAGAGCCAGGAAATGAAGGATATGGAATTGATGTATACCGCAATGAAGGCTTTATGTTTGGTTTTTTAGGTTATTGGATGGGATTTGACCCTGCTACGGGTAATATGCCCGACAAGTGGGAAGGAGATTTCCGGATGGTACTTAGAGATAATTCGGGTAATATTGTGGATAAATTTCAGCCATGTGCTATAATAGCCAATAATGGCGAAATGATGAAAGGGACAGGAAGGCGCTCTTATGTCACAGCTCCTGCTGGAACTTATGAACTGGGGGTACTCTTCCGGAAGAAAGGAGAAACGACTTGGATCAAAGCAGATAGAAAAGATAATGTTACCAAACAAGATTTGATGTTCACTATTAAGGAACAGACAAATCTTCCGGCATTACGAATGATACAGGTAGAGGAAGAAGCCAATACCGGAGTAGTTATACATAAACGTCCCTATGATAGCAATTTTAATATTGTATACACCCTCTCTAATAGAGGTAATATTGCTTTACGGGGTGAGATAAAGGCTGTATGGGAACGTACATTTGATTATGTAGGGCATTGCTATCGTCCTTGTTCTAAACGAATGAATACAACGAACGATAATACCTGGCAAGATGAAATAGGACGCGTATCTATTGACCTACAGCCAACAGTGCGTTTTTGGCATGGCATCATCCCATGTAAATTTCCAATTAAACGGGAATATCCTAAAACTGCAGATGGAATAGGATATTGTACACCAATGGTCCATCTGTATTGGAAAGCTGAAAGTAGCTCCGAATGGGTATTGCTACGTTGTGATTTAGATGAAATATTGGCAGCGCAGGTAAATACGAGCCAAGAAGAAGCTAATCTCTTTCTGAAGTCGTTAAATTATATAAATTTTCAACAAGATCATTGGTGGTAGCGAATTTGAAAAGCTGTTTATTAGCGTAATTGATTAATTATAATTATCTTATGGATAAACAACTTAAAACAAGGATAAGAAATGAGAAATCAAGTAATATTAGCCCGCAATGCAAATTAGTGATAAAAAAGAAAGAACATTGACCTTTGGTAAGTACAAAGGGCAAGAAATAAAATATATCATACTTACTGATATTGGGTATATCGTGTGGTGCTTTGAAAATATCAGGAGGTTTAAACTTACTGATGAAGAACAAGCTATATATGATGCAGTAGCGATAATGATAAAAAAAAGTGATTGGCAAATGACTTTCCCTATATGGTTGATGTATAAGCATATAAAGAACAGAGATGCTTTTGAAAAGTTAGAAACGCCATTCATAGATAATTTTGCAAATATTGCTTTCAAAGAATTAGAGAAAGATAATCCAATCTGTAAAAGTATTGAGAAATATATTACTTCAAAAACACATCGAAGTAATATTGCCGGAGGTTTTTCGGCAGATGACTTCGTAGTTTATTCAATCGAAAACTTTGATGAAAGTGAACATGTACTTTAACTAATAATAATTTGATTATGAAAACTGAAGAATTGCAAAACAAAAGTTACGAAGAGCTTGTACAGCTCCAACAAGACGGGAAAATAACATTAGTAGAGTTCGTTGAAGCACAGTCGGAACTGACCGATGAATGGAAAGAATGGATTGATACTCGGCCAATAAGCGATGAAAGCGCCAGGGCTTTTCTTGCCTGGCATGAAGAATACGCCATGAACCACCAAGAACAGTAACAAACAATAATTCCCTTACTCCGGCAGTAAGGGGATTATTGTTTTTGAAGGGGTAGGGAAACACCCTTTTTGGGGGGAGGACTTCCTCAACTATCTTAGTCATTTGCGTATAATCCTGACATACCATTCACATTCCGGATGATAACCATAGAATCTTTTACCATCCCCACCCAAATCCCAGGGAGAAGTTATTTCAATTGAACGTTTTGGCAGAAGATCGTATTTAGCTTGAGCTATTAGTATTTTTGTATATCTTCTAAAACGTTTGGACGCAACTCTTTTGCCTTTCTTCTGTGATTTGCACCCACACCATACTCCAGCGGGAAACTTCTTCTTCGATCTACTCATTTTAATGTAATGTTATGAATACAATCATCTAGCCGGATAGACTGTATTCTAGTTAAACATTACATCTTTTTGCTGTTTAAATTCATCATTTCAATAAGAATAATAGTTGTATACAACAGATTACCATAATGCGACTTGGCCTATGCTCCCAATTTCAAGTTTAGCACTTATCCCCATAGCCTTAAAAACTTTTGCAATGGTGGAAAAGGTTAAATTCTTACCGTTTTCAATTCGGGAGATTTGAGCCCGCTGCACTCCTATCAGATTCCCTAATTCCTCTTGGGTTAAGTTCTTTGATTTCCGGGCCTGTTTAATGGCTTCACCTATCAAAAAAGAGTTAAGTTCTTCTTCGTAGGCATCACGTTTGGGAGTACCTTTTTCTCCGATGTATTTATCCTCGATTTCTTCGAGTGTATAAAATTTCTTTGCTTCCATACGCTTTATCTTTTTGAATTAAAATAATCTTTTCTAATCTCTTCGGCTTTGGTTATTTCTTTGGACGGTGTCTTTTGAGTTTTCTTGATAAACCCATGTGTTGCAATTACCAGAGTGTTTACCTTATCGCCCTTATCCCAAAAAGCAAGAAGTCTGTATTTGGTCTTGCTGTAGAACGTTCTGAACTCCCAAATATCCGTATCATCCAATTTCTTGAATAATTCTGGATCAAGTACAAAAGTAGATTTACGAATATTGCTAACGATTTTCTCACGTACCTTGCTGGGCAATCCGTCTAGAAACTCTTGGGCTTCGTTGGATAATATGACATTAAATCTAGATTTTGCTTCCATATAAAGTTTTTTAATATTGCAAAGATAGTCTTTTGTTTCCATATAACGAAACATTTGTATTTATTTTATGCAGCCTGTTGTGTTGTTTTGGCGAGTGTATTCCTAGGTTCACACTCCAAATCATCTTTCTCTATCTGCATAATTGGGAGAGGATTTACCTAATATAAACTGACAGCAAGACGGGAAAATAACATTAGTAGAGTTCGTTGAAGCACAGTCGGAACTGACCGATGAATGGAAAGAATGGATTTACTCGGCCAATAAGCGATGAAAGCGCCAGGGCTTTTCTTGCCTGGCATGAAAAATACGTCATGAACCACCAAGAACAGTAATAAACAACACTCTCCTTATTCTGGACAAGATGAGGAGAGTGTTGTATTTGAATGGAATAGGGAAAAAACTAATTAAATCTCACAGTTTTCCTGACGCCGCGACGAAATAATACCTATACCCCCCCATTATTATTCCAACATTACCACTGCCATTATTACCAGAAAATTCCCACTTTATATTATATGTATCTGTATCTAATGCACCGGTTCCAGTTCCTCTATATTCAGAATAGGGAATAAATACAGTCCACTTATTTTTCCCTTTCTCCAATCTGTGGTAATATTGGGTATCTGTTACATTTTTCACTGTATGCCAGTTGTTTTCTGTATCTAAATAGGCAAAATCGTAGGTTACGGAAAAATCTGCTTCGATGTCTACTTCTGTATTATAAGTTGAAACTACCGTAAATTCGAATCCTGGTCCAGTATGTCGAACGCTGTTTATCATAATATTATTGACTGGTGTTCCTAAACTGGTCACCTGAAAAACCAAATAAAAGGTAGTACCATCTTCATATTTTTTATACAAATAATCATCTACAATAAGATATTCCCGGTCAGAAGCCATATTCCATTTTCCATTTAACATTGCTTCCCAATATTCAATTTCCCACCCGGCATCCGGTTGAGCTAAAACTGTTATTTCCGGATCTCCTAAACAATATGTAACACGTGTATCGGATACGGAACCACCTTGTCCTGCATCAAAATAAAAAGTTTTAGGAATTAACTCTAGAAATTTTGCAGTTAAAGTTCTGTTAGATTTAAAACACATTATTCTTAAATAAATTCCTAAGATGCAATGTATTTGCATCCCCACAGACTTACATTTGCACAAACCCATAATAGAAACCAATATGAACAATCAAGTAAACCCTGCACTAGCAAAATATGCAAATCTAATGATTGAAAAGATGAAAGAGGTTGAAACATCAGATTGGCGTAAACCCTGGTTCTCTCAACAATTTAGAGGATTACCTCAAAACTTATCCGGCAGGACATATAACAATCTCAATAAGGCTATGTTATATTTCCTCTGTGAGAAATACAATTACCAAACACCAGTATTTCTTACTTTTGCCCAGGCACAAAAAGAGAATGTACTTATCATAAAGGGGCAATCATCTTTCCCTATAAGCTACTATGAGCTAAACATAAAAAATCAAATAACCGGCGAACGAGTTACAAAAGAATTTTATAACAGCCTGAATAAAATTGAACAGAAAAAGTATAAAGTAATTCCATTTTTAAGATACTTCAATGTGTTCAATCTCGACCAAACCAACTTTGCTGAAAAATATCCTGAGAAATGGGAAATTATAAAAAAACAGTTCTGTTTCAATGAAGCCATCAATGACGGCTATCGAAACCCATTAATAGATCAAACCATAGAAAAGCAAACATGGGTTTGTCCTATTAAGTTAAAAGAGCAAGACAACGCTTTTTATTCTCCGACCACCGATTCTATTACCTTACCTACAATGAAACAATTTCCCAACGGCAAAGAGTTTTATTATACCGCATTGCACGAAATGGCGCATTCCACCGGCCACCCCGAAAGGCTAGCTCGCAAATTCGGTTATCATGGAACTCTCCTATACGCTCATGAAGAACTCATAGCTGAATTATCAAGTGCCGTAACCGGTAGAGACTTGGGATTAGCTGTTTTACCAAGAAAAGAAAACGCACAATATTTGAAAGGATGGCTATCAGAAATAACCAATGATTCGAAATATATCCTGAATATTCTTCAGGATGTTAACAAAGCCGTAACAATGATAGAAGAGGGAATAGGGCTAAATGCAGAACAAAACAACAGTCAGGAAGCTATAATCTCTCCAACTCCAGTTATGACAGAAGATGAATATCTTGCCTCAAAAGGATATAGAGATTCTTTCTGTTCAGAGCAAACTCTACATAAAAGAATACAAACAACTGCCTGCCAACAAGAAAAATCATTGAATTTCAATATTGAGAGGAGTAAGAAATACCTAACTGAACGTACTGCAATAAAAAAAGAATACCAAAGCTTACTTGATAGGGGAGAGATACGCCAGCCTACAAGAGTAGAACGAATTATTAAGGCTGCCAATGGGCATCCTGAGCTAGAGAGTACGCGAGCAGCAAGACGTATTGCTTTAGCTGAAGGTATTTCCTGGCAACCTACAAGAAAAGATTTGCCTATCATTTGCAAATACTATTACGATTCCAAGCAACAACTCCATGCCAGATTCTTCCAAAAAGGGAATATCTATGATCATTTAGTATGGAATGACAAAGGAAACTATATTCTTTGTACAGGCTCTAGAGCAGAAGGAAATTATGTCGAACATATATTGCCTCCTGAAGAAATAGTCGAAATAAATAAACTAAACGACAATATAAATCAAATAGAACTTCAATCATCCGGATGCAAAAGCCTAATTGGTGACATATCCAATTCTTCCGACCTAGAACAAATTAGCAATTATCGCATTCTAGATAAATCTACTGGTAGGGTAGAACCTTTGAATATTGAAAATATCGATTTGAAAAAGCAGCCTCCGGAAGCACTAAAAAAGTTGTTGTCCGGACAACAGACAGAAATAACCAACAAATCTGGAATCACCAAAATGATGGGGTTGAGCAAATCACCAACCGGTTGGACATTAGAAATAGGGAAACAATATTTTGATACAATGGAAAATTCTGTAGAAATATAATAACGATAAAAGCAACATACATATGAAATCAATAAAAGAACTTATCAACGATATTTTTACTTCATACAGAGAATTAGATAATATTAAAAAACATCCGGGAAATATCAAAGACATAGCTAATCCCACAGAGGCACAACAACTTGCAGCTGTCAAAAGTTCTCCGCATACAATAAAGTATATTAAAAGTCCAACAGAAAAGGTTCAACTTATTGCTTTGAAAGAAGACATATACAACTATCCCTATATAAAAAAGCTAAGTGAAAAAAGCCAGCTATATTTATTAAAGCATGGCATTGAAATTCAATATATTAAAAATCCGACAGAAAAAGCACAACTACACGCCTTGCGTTGGAAAGGAGTTTATTCTATAGCAAATGTTAAAAACCCAACAGAAAAAGTGCAATTAATGGCTATAAAAAAATCAAAAGAAGTTTTCTCAGAAATTAAGAATCCAACCATTGCTGTATGTAAAGAAATTGCAAAAGAATTCTGTGGAAATATCGAAATCCCCACAGATCGTAAAATTATAAAAGCAACAAAAAAATTAATATCTGAACTAAAATATATTGAAGGCGATGCTTACTTAAAAGAAATGAATATTGATTATAATAAAGGGAATCATTATGTTAATAATGAATCAGATAAAATAACAAATTGGAAAATACAAAAGCAAAGAGAAATCATAGATAATTATAAATATGAAATTGGAATTACAACAGAAAAGGATATAGAACCCAATATTAAAAACCATAGGAGAGCTCTTGATAAAGAAAATATATCAACCAAAAGTATGGATAAATGGGAAACAGTAACCAATAAATATACGCAAATGAAAGCAAATAGAGCAACAAACCAAATAGAGCTTCAATCATCCGGCAGCAAAAGTCTGATTGGTGACATATCCAATTCTTCCGACCGAGAACAAATCAATAATTACCGTATTTTAGATAAATCTACTGGTAGGGTAGAACCCTTGAATGTTGGAAATATCGATTTGAAAAAGCAGTCTTCGGAAACACTAAAAAAGTTGTTATCCGGACAACAGACAGAAATAACCAGCAAATCCGGCACTACTCAGATAATGGGATTAAGTAAATCACCGGCCGGTTGGACGCTTCAAGCCGGAAAACAATTTTTTAATATGGTAGATTCTTCAGTAGAAATATAATTAACCACATTTAATTGATTAAAGCAATGAATAAAATTACAGAAAAGTTAAAGGAAACCATATCATATATGAGTTTATTTTTTAATGCAGAAAATGAATATACAACAGAATTAATGCAGAAAAATCCGTATAAAATACAAGATTTGATTAATCCATCAAAAGAGTTACAAATTGCAGCTATACAAACAGATCCATCCGTTATACAATTCATATCAAATCCTTCAGAAAAAATACAGTTGTTAGCCATTACAATCAATCCGTCCACAATAAGATATATATCTAATCCAACAAAGGATGTACAGTTAACAGCAGTGAAAATTAGCCCTTCAGTAATACAACATATAAAAGCACCTTCTAAAGATATAATATTAGCAGCCATAGAACGAGATTTTTCAGTAATTAAAACTATACCTAATCCTTCTGAGGAGTTACAACTGATTGCTATAAAGAAAAATCCTGAAGCAATTCAGTATATCAAACATCCAACAATAGAGGCACAATTAGAAGTAATACATACCTCACAGAATAAAAAACTAATAGAAAAAGTAGAAATGGATATGGTAAAAGAAAATCCCGGAGTCATAGCAATACTGCCGAACCCTTCCGAAGCAGTTCAACTAGAAGCTGTAAAAGCTGATCTCTTCGTAATTGGAAAAATTAAGGAACCTTCGGAACAGGTACAACTAACTGCTATACAAAAAAGCATATATTCGATACAAAATATACCTAATCCTACTCCAAAAGTACTATTTCAGGCAATAAAACTATCTTCAAATGACCCTTTCTTTATAAATATTCTACCCGAATCATTACAAATCACTGCTGTACAAACTAAGCCCAATCTTTTTTCATTAATAACTGACCCTTCTCCAGCAGTCCACAAAGCTATTATTGAGAATATATGTAATATAAAGATTCATAGCAATGTAGATAACGGATTCATACCCAAAGTACGTTCGTTATTATACCAACTTGATTCAATCCAATGTAGACATAGTGAAATGTTATTGAAAGCAGATTATTCCGATGATCCTCAACAAACAAAAAAAGAACAAGATGAAGCGGATAGATGGAAAGCTACAGAAACCAGTAAGGCAATAACAAGCTTTAAAGAAGATATAAAAAATGACTATCCTTTTATTGAAAGGAAAACAGAAGATCTATTCTCATGTCCCCAAACAGATTCCACTAATAAAGAAGTCATAGGAACCATCTCATACTATGGCTTTAATGGTGAGGTACGTGAAGTTATTGAATACGATAATGCTGAAAGTTACCTGAAAGCAATAGAACATGAACTTGACTGTAATCCCACAGGATTCAGATATAAAACATTGACCACCAATCCTGAGGTCAAGAAGGCAGTAGATGATCTTACTTACGATATATATGATATGAATAATCCACATCCTTTAGAATGGTATTCCTCAAATAATACAAAAGCTGTAATAAATCCAGATCAATATTTATCAGAAGAACGTAATAAAATAATGCGTGAATATGCTAAAAATCCTTGGGGAGCTCTTGATAAAGAAAATGTATCAGCAGAAGGTATGGATAAATGGGCAGCTGTCACAAACAAATATATTGAGATGAAAACCAACATAACTACAAACCAAGCAGAACTTCAATCTTCTGGCAGCAAAAGTCTGATTGGTGACATATCCAATTATTCCGACAGAGAACAAATCAATAATTACCGTATTTTAGATAAATCTACTGGTAAGGTAGAGCCCTTGAATGTTGAAAATATCGATTTGGGAAAGCAGCCTCCGGAAGCACTAAAAAAGTTGTTGTCCGGACAACAGACAGAAATA
>ERZ831634.164-NODE-164-length-87978-cov-9.831250_pt1 | contig 87978 bp, 75 predicted proteins | sample MGYA00519953_ERZ831634 | MGnify/ENA primary metagenome ERZ831634 (study PRJEB31850, sample SAMEA3708718) | human gut metagenome | biome: human gut; feature: human-associated habitat; material: faeces | place: China | collected 2014 ... | reverse complement strand
GGGACATTTCGGAAGCAACATGACCGTCAAACAATTCCTCGGCCATATCGCGGTTATTATCGAGGTAGCGTACATTGGTGGCGGTCAAACCCAGCAGTTTTGCACGTGGGCAGAGAGCCAACAGCCTTTGCGTGCTCTCACCCCAAAATTCCGCACCAATTCGATGAAACTCATCCAGTATAATGTAGGTGGGGTTCTGTTCTGCTATCTGGTTAAGCTGCTCCGGTGTACTGCACATCAGCTTGGCATACGTATAAAATCGTACATTTTGAAGTGGGAAGTCCTGGTCTTGCCGCAGTAAGCTCTCCCGCTGTGTCTTGAAGATGTACTCACTAGGTGACAGCCAGATAATCACCTCATGGGGGTGGTCCTCAATGAGCTGGAACGCGATATAGCTCTTACCCGTACCTGTGGGGTGAACAATAGCAGCTTTGCTGTACTTATCCATCATCTCGCACGCGGCCACGTAAGCATTCGCATTATGCTCATACAGATCCAGCGCCATATTGCCCACCTCACTTCCTCTCAAGGTGTCTTCCATTTTTATAATGGAAAACTTATACCATAAAACAGCGAAGATAGGTGGTTATGCTGCCGTTGCCCCTTTGACTGACCATCAATTACTGGAAAATGCGGTTTATCTCATTCTGCTTCCACTCCCAACAGGTATGCACATAACGCTTTAATGTAATGTCAGAGCTGGCATGCCCCAACAGCTCACTCAACGTTTTTATGTTGCAACCTGCTTGCAGGCAGGTCGTTGCAAAAGTATGTCTCAGAGCATGCGGATTCACTTCCGTGACGCCAGCACTTTTTAAATAGCAGCGCAAGCTTTTCCGGTAGCAACGAGGCTCAACAGGTTTGGATTCATTGCCCGACAAAAACCAGACTTTGCAGCTTTCTTTCTGCTGCAACTGCTTCAGCATACCCAAAATGCCGTGAGGAATCGGGATTTTTCTCTCGGAGCTTCGCGTTTTTGGCGACTGAATGACAACCCTCGTTTGGCCTGCGCCTACATAAATTCGTTTTACTGTCCGTTCAATGGATAAAATGCCATGTTCTAAATCAAAGTTAGCCCACTGTAGACCACAGACTTCACCTATGCGCAGTCCCATCTGCATCATGAGCAGTGCACCAAGTTTCCGAGTGGTTGGGGCAAATTCAACATAGCTCTGCAAGCATTGCTGTTCAGATTTGCTGAGCGTAGCAGGCGTAGCCATAGATGGTTTTGCCATCTTAACATCAATCTCAAGTGACCGCATAAGGTGCAAGTGTGCTGCATATCGGCAAATGCGGCGTACAAGCACAAGACATTCGCGCGCCATAGTAGCCCCTAATGCTTTGTGGCTGTTGTCTGTTGGCGTGATAATCTCAAGCAATGACCTTTCTAAGGTATATTCATCCAACTCTTGCACACGATAGTCGCCAAGTACAGGAAGAATGTAATGCTCCAAAGTATACTGATAGTGTGTAATTGTCGACGCTTTGACCCCTAAAGAAATGGAGCCTTCCCAATTATGAGAAAGCTCCTGAAATGTTGGATTCTGTTCCGACAATGCGCAGGCTCGAACCTCGGCCTTGCGGATTGTCATTTTCTTTTTTACTTCTGTGTAGGTATGGCCATATATATATCCCCAAATCGCTGTCCGATCAGGCTTTCGGCCCTTGATATACCGACCCTCCCAACGACCATCTTTACGTTTACGAATGTTCTCTCCTCGTCTTGGCATATGAAACTCCCTTCTGATTATAGCTGTGATTTCTTAACAAGTATCACATATTGCTTGCTTTGCCGACAAAAAAATCCCGTATATCTGGTGAAATCAACAATTTCAAATCCAGTATAATTTAATATTACATGATTTGTTGAAAAATGTTGGCTTATGTGGTATTATACTATAAATAGTCTGTATATAAATAAAAAGCGAGGTATCCTCCATTATAAAAATGGAGGATACCTCGTTATAATTTTAATTGGCGGTTTTATCGCGGCCTGGCAAAAGACACCGTCAATCTGTCCATCGCCTGCTCATAAGTGTGTCCGCGCTCACAGCAAAATAAGTTTTGACACTTTGCTTTAAGTGTACGTCAAAGTTTAGTATACAACAGCCTCATTGTATGTCAACCTAATCTTATTGATCAGTATCATAGCCGGAGTATTTTGTCAACGCCGACAAAATGCTCCGGCTGTGACAGTAGCCATGCTTACACATGACTGCGAAGTGGATAATTAGTATTTCTGGTTACCTCTTTTACTCAGTATTCCTGTACTCTGTAAAAATTGCATAAATCGGAGCAGTAGCGAAACCATATCGGAGAAACAGCAACACCTTGAGTACGATGTATACACTTTTGGCTGGCATCATGGTCAGGTGCGTTCAAGATCAATCTTTCCTGCTGATTGTTGCCGCATCAACAAAACTACGCATCTTTTCTAATCCGTTGGCTTCATTATACGATGGAATCCGCATAGAAGTGCCCCCGATCCGGACGTGAAAACTCCATCCTATGAATGTACCCGCTATCCATGTGGCGGAGCTCTGTCTGATCATCCACCCTCGGTGCATCCGTAATCGGTACTCGCCCCTCTGCGATCATTTGACCCAGCGCATCCAACCACTCATGCTCAAAGTGCCCGATACAGCAACTCTGAAATGATCCGATCTCGTCCAGTTCTGTGCAGAACAGATTCACATATTCATCTATTTCATTGGGATTTTCCGGTCGAGCCATACGGACAACCGGTCCCATATCATGCGAAAAGCACTCCAATTCCTTGCCCCCTCGTCTTCTATCAGCCTCTTTGCTGTGTCATCTTTTGCACACTATGAGAAAATAAACTTCTCATTATAACGCAAACCTCTTGACAGGTTATTTTCCCATTGGTATAATAAATGCGAAATCTGTTTTCCCATCCCGATTATAACGACGCTCTTAGCTCTTGTCAATAACACATTTAGAGCATACGTCCAGGGAAAACATCATCTAGGGAAAGGAGCACTAGCAATGAACTTCGGGGAAAAACTAAAAGACCTCCGCACACAGAAGGGGTGGTCTCAGGAGGAACTTGCGAAACAGATGGGCGTAACCCGCCGTACCATTGGCGGTTATGAGGCCGGTACCACCTATCCCCGCACTCGCGATATGTATGCCAAGCTGGCCGAGCTGCTTGAAACGGACGTCAATTATCTGATGACCGAAAATGAGGAGTTCATGACCGAGGTAGGCTCCTTCTATGGGCGGCGCGGTCAGGCTCAGGCCAGCGAGATTCTCAGCCAGACTCGTGAGCTATTCGCCGGCGGTTCTCTTTCGGAGGAAGATCAGAAGGCGTTTGCCATTGAAATGCAGCGGATTTTTATGGATTCCAAGAAGGTGGCACGTGAAAAGTTCACGCCGAAGAAATACCGGAAGAATGCAGAAGATAACGGCACCTGATCTTCTGCCAGAAAGTTGGTGAAAGAATGACACAACTTCAAACCTTTGACGATACTCAAAAACTGATTCAAAAATATGGTACCCGTGACCCTTTTGAATTGATCGATGCGCTGCCCAACACAAAGCTCTGGCCTGCCAGATCACTCGATGCGGATGGTCTGCGTGGCTTCGCTACGATTGTAAATCGTGTCCGATACATAGCAGTCAATCCTCACCTTCCCTACGAAGAGCAGCGTGTCATTGCCGGTCATGAACTTGGGCATATCTTTGAACACTCAAACCACCTGCGGTGTCAGGCCATGCAGGATTTCGACATTTATCAGGCCACCGGCAGACTGGAAAGAGAGGCCAATTTCTTCGCCGCCGATCTGTTACTGGATGATGAGGAAGTGCTGGATCTGATTCGCTCCGGCAACACCGACTTTTTCAGCGTTGCCAAAGAGCTCTGCATTCCAGCGCCTTTTTTTGCGTTTAAGATGTACAGCCTGATCCGCCGCGGTGAGCACCTCCAGCTGCCCGTTGATATCGACAGCCGCTTCCTGCGGGCCAAGCACTAAGGATCGGAGGTGACCTACATGGCGATACCCAAACGAATCAAAATCGAGCGTGTCTATGTAAAGGTCGCCTCGGAGTTTGATTCAACCGGCTATATGCAGCCAACATCCATCACCTGGGCGGACGGCAGGACCTTCCCTATCGAAACCGTCCGGGACTTCCGGCCGGCAGGAACCGCAGACAACGACTGCAATGGCGACTGTTTCACTGTCCTAATCCAAGGACAGGAGAAGCACCTGTTCTTTGAACACATCGACCCTCGCTTCACCGGACGGCTTGGCCGCTGGTATGTGGAGCGGACGGCACAATAAGCTCATCCAACGAGGGGGTTATCAATGACCATCTTTGAGAAACTGAGTACACTCGCCGAGATTACCGGCCAAGATGAAATGATTAAAGCCTGCAAAATCATTCCAGACGAGGAACTTCGTCTGGCTCTGGTGGTTCTTGCTCTGACCTATAACAAGAACGAGCAAGCTAACCGCGAGATTTTCAATCGGCAAACGCAGGAAATCGATTCTCTTAAGGAAAAAATCAAGGGACTTGAAAAAGCAAGCAGATAACATTGCGAAATCCACCACGGAAAGGGAGTGACACAGCATGGTGCAGCGCACATATCTGGCAATAGACCTCAAGTCGTATTATGCCTCGGCAGAATGCGCCGCACGGCATCTCGATCCGCTGACCACCAATCTGGTTGTGGCCGATGCCAGCCGCACGGAGAAAACCATCTGCTTGGCTGTGTCCCCATCGTTGAAGTCCTACGGCATTCCCGGTCGAGCTCGACTGTTCGAGGTCGTGCAGCGCGTCAAAGAGGTCAACAACGGTCGTCTGCGAGATGCCATTCGGAACAAGACCGCTGTGTACAAAGATGGTGTTTCCTCTCTTGCGGCTGCGTCCTATGATGCGACTGCCCTCGCCGCCGATCCCTCTCTTGAAGTATCCTATCTGGTAGCTCCGCCCCGGATGGCATACTATGAGAAGGTCTCACGGCAGATTTACGGCATCTATCTCAAGTACATTGCCCCGGAGGACATCGTGGTGTATTCCATCGATGAAGTGTTCATCGATGCCACAGCATACCTTACGCATTATAAAATGTCTGCCCACGACCTCGCCATGACCATGATCCGGGAGGTATTGTACACCACCGGCATTACCGCCACCGCCGGGATCGGCACCAATCTATACCTGGCAAAGCTGGCAATGGACATTACTGCCAAGCACGCTGCCCCGGACAAGGACGGCGTCCGCATCGCAGAGCTTGACGAAGAATCCTTCCGGTATCTGCTCTGGGATCACAAGCCTCTCACGGACTTCTGGCAGACTGGTCCGGGCACCGTCCGCAGACTGGAAAAGCACGGCATCCATACGATGGGTGAGCTGGCAAGAGCCAGCATTCACTTCCCTGAGATACTATATAAGGAGTTCGGCATAGACGCTGAGATTCTCATCGACCATGCCTGGGGGCTGGAACCCTGCGGGATGAAGGAGATCAACGCCTATCGCCCGGGAACCGACAGCCTGTCCGAAGGTCAGGTTCTCTCCTGCCCTTATCCTTATGACAAGGCTCGAATCATCGTCCAGGAGATGACCGACAGTCTGGTATTCCAGCTCACGGACAAGGGACTGGTCACGGACAGCCTGACACTGGACATCGGCTATGACCGGGAAAACTGCGACAAGGCCATCTATCACGGTCCTATCCACATCGATCACTACGGCCGCACTGTTCCGAAGGGTGCCCACGGCAGTACACGACTGGACAACCCGACCAATCTCAGCAGCCAACTGATGGCAGCTACCACGGAACTGTTCGACCGCATTGCCAACAGAAATCTGACTGTGCGGAGAATAACAATCGCAGCAAACCGTGTGGTCAAGGATCAGGGCATCTTGCAAGTGGATCTTTTCACCGACACAAGCAAACTAGAACGAGAAAAATCGCTACAGGCGACCATGCTCGGTATCAAGAAGAAGTTCGGAAAAAACGCTGTTCTCAAGGGTACAAACTATCTGGAAGGCGCCACTATGCGAGAGCGGAACGGTCAGATTGGCGGTCATAAGGCCAAATAATGCAACCAGGAGGATTCTATGGCAGACTTCAAGAATACCAAAGAGGGGCGAAACGTCGCACAGAAGTATGCAGACATCCTCCATCTCAGCCGCCCAGAGCCGCCCGTAAAGCATCCCCGGATGGCACTCTCAAACCGGGCAAAGATATTCAGCCCCTTCGCCGCACTGCGTGGTTTCGATGATGAAATTTCCAGCGAGGGAGCCAGCAAGCTACTGGTGAAGAAAGTCGAACCTTCTGATGAGGAGAATGACGCTCTATCCGACAAGCTCCTGCAGGTCAAGAAAGGCATGAAGGTCGTAGTCCGGTACTTTGTCCGAACCACAGAGAACACCGGGAAATACATTAGTATGACTGGCACAGTTGTTATGATCGACCCAGTTTATCGAGAACTGAAAGTCATGCAGGACAGTGATAGAAAAGCTGTGGGCATTGAGAAAGAGCTGCCGGTCATCATTCCCTTCGATGACATTGCCAATCTTGCCGGTGAGGGCATCACTAGTATTGAGGACTACCTTGGAATTGAAAAATATCCTGATGACATATAAACTCCTACATGACAAAGGAAGTGCAAAACGCCGTGAACTACTATTTCTGCGATGTCTGCCACTACTGCTTTGAAGCAGAGTCGCTGCCCGACCGTTGCCCAGACTGCGGCAAAACGGTCTATCAGAACAGACCTGCCATCCGCCCGGCAACCGAAGAAGAAGTGCAGGATCTTCTGCGGGCTAGGGATGAGGAATGGAATAAACCAATTGACTGCCTTCTGTAGTATCCACGGAGGACAGTTTTATTCCCGTCACAAACTATATTCCCGTGTCCTTATCACTTCTTCATCTTCTCCTTGACCTTTTCCGGCACGTCAATTAAGCCAAATCGGTAGAACAGCCCATAGATATACGACACACCCCAGATGTCCCCCAGCGCCTCGGGTCTGTCCACTACCTCTCCGATTTTACCGATATTGTGATACGCCAGCACCACGGAGCTCCAAGCAAGGCTCTTGCTCTCCTCTCGGCGGTCGATCCACAGTTCCTTGGTGAACTCATCTCCCCTACCCTTCTTCAGCTTATAGGTAAAGGGCAAGCCAGACAGGGTCTTGAATTCGTAACCCCGAAAAGCCACCACGCACTTCCAGAGGTTCTCCTCGCACGGGTTCTTCTTCAAAGCTTTAACTGCTCGGTAGTGTCGCTGTCTCTCTGCCCCTGCACTGATATTCGTCGCCTCAGCCTCTTCTGGGAAGTACACACCTTTTGCATACGGCAGATAAGAGGTCACGGAGGGACGGGACAACTGCAAGGCAGACATGGCGGAGGTGACAGCAGTGGAGTAGTCCTGTGTTTCTCTGAAGGAATGAAAGGTCTGCCGGACGAGCTTTGCGGTATCCGACTCGTAGACTCCGGCGGTGATAAGCAGCTTCCGAACCTTGATGGGGTTGAGGGAAAGCACATCCGCGATGACCTGCAATGACATTCCTGAATCATAAAGCACTACAGCAACATCCAACTGTTCTTTCAGCTTTTTCCCTGCATCGTACTCCGGCTTCCGCTTTTTCCGACCACCACCCGAATTTCTGGCTTTATATGGTCTTTTCTCGCCCATGATTATTCATGCAACTCCAGCGGCTGACCATCCGGATCGTGGAAGAAAGTCATCTTTTTGCCGGTATAACTATCCACACGAATCGGCTCACATTCAATTCCAGTCTCTGCCAGCTCATTCACTGTCTGTTCCACGCTATCAGCACAGAACGCAAGATGGCGTAGACCACATGCCTTCGGACGGTTCACGCTCTTCGGTGGATTCTCTTCAGCGAAAATTTCCAGCTCCGTATGTTCATTGACACGAAGATCCAGCTTCCAATCCTTACGTTCTGGGCGGTAGTTTTCTCTGACGACAGAGAAGCCCAGTTTGTTTACATAGAAATTCTTTGCTACTTCGTAGTCAGATACAATAATCGCAATATGATGTATTTTTGATAAGTTCATTTTTCTCACATTTCAAGGTTGTTATTATGCTTTTGCCGGAGAGTGCGTACACGCTCCGTTGCCTGCCATCCGCCACGTAGAGGCAACATATCTGGACGGCGTAGCCATGCTATTGCATGGCTCTAAATTTTAGATTTTTCCTCTCCAGTTCAGTCGAACAATCTCGCTATTAATGTTTTTATACTTAATAACATCTCCGATTGATATCCTCATTCCCTTTACAAGAAAGTATATTGATCCTGTCAACGCTTTTTTTGTAATGGGATCTATGCCCGAACACTCATAGATGCTATAATCAAACAACGAAAGTACCGGATTCATGTAAAACATTTTCTTTTTAATGTAAATAACTCCCAAAGCCAATTCAATCAGTATAAAGACTATCATGTCCCCGAAATTTGGCGATGAAGACAACGACAATCCTGTTAAAACAATCAAAGAAAAATTTGCAAAGTAGTTCTCGCCCGTTAAGTCCTTTACAGTCGTTACTTGCAGTTTTTTACCTGTTGCAATACTATTATTCTCTGAATCATCTATTCCTAGAATCTTAAATGTAAAAGCAGCACCTAAGATTACGAGCAAAGTAGCAATCGAGCATGTTAGCGTTATGGCCCACTCCCTTGGATTGCATGGTTTTACATGTACATTTCCTTCAGCTATTATTTTCACGCTGTATATTCCATTAAATAGCATCATACAGCTCAAATAATAGCCAAAACCTTCGATTAAATCTCTCATTGTTGTTCCGCACTGTTAGTAAAAAAGTTGAATTTGAATCCTTTCGCAAGCATTTTCATCACAATATCAAGATTATGAGTTGTTACCACTAGCAAATCTCCCTGAAAATCATTCTCAGTAAAATTTTCAGGACTATTCATCAGCAGATTGTTTTTTAGTTGTTGCGGTGTTGTCGACCGAATCTGCCCCATATATTCTTGGTCAGCAAATATTTTGGCTAGGTTTCTATAGACATTTTTCTGTGCACACTTTTCTTTTATGATTTCTGCTGATGCCAAAAAATTCCATTGTTCAACTATTGATATCTTCCTCTGAACATCTTCTTTTTGATAATCATCGTATCGAAACACCCCTTGAAAAGCCTTTTTGTCAAAAATCAATACTTTTTCTTCCGATGGATCAACCATGAGCCCCACAAAGCTACTCATAATAAACACTTCTCCCAATTCAGCTTTCTGAAGTCCATCTTGATTGCTCATGTATATACTTTTTCCTCTAAATACCCTCTCCGAGCTCTCTCCCTGTTTTGCACAAAGGTAGTATCTTTGCTCATTGTAGTCCAATGCCCCTATATAGAGGTTCGACTGCGTAACTCTCTTTCGGTTCTCTACTCCGTGGTAAGGAAGCGCTCCTTCCATTAGTCCAGTCAACTCATCCCATTTTTCTCGAACGTTGTCAAGCGGTATGTACTCATATGTTCCTTCTTCCAGGCCGTCCGAAGTCGGATTGAACGTCACTTCACGTGCATTTTCAAAATCAATAATATTTGCACAAAAATCATGGCGAAAATCAAAGCTCGGATTCCCCGGAAGAGCCACAGCCATATTGTCGGTTCTTCCTCGTTGATTATAACGAACCCCATATACGTTTATCGTTCCGTTATCTCTTGCGTCTGTGATATGTTCTACAATTTCTGCCATTCCGTCTTTCCTCTTCACGGTATGTTTAGAGCTGGTATTCTTTCCGCCTTTTCAAGGCATATAACTTCAAACATTCTCCTTGCTTTTTTAGCAGAGGTCAATTATGCTTTTGTCGGAGAGTGCGTACACACTCCGTTGCCTGCCATCCGCCACGTAGAGGCAGCATATCCGGATGGCGCAGCCATGTTACTGCATGGCACTATTTTAGACATTATAAATCTTCAAGAAAACTTTCGAAGCTACTCCACTTCTTTTCTGATTTTGCTTTGCCTCCAAATAGCTCTCTGAAATACCGCATATCATATTCCGTTGGCTTTTTCCCAAAGCAATTGACATAGCTTCTTGCAACTAACAATGCCTCATCTGCTGTACGCATTCTTCTTTTTTGTAAATGTTCCTCAATTGTGCAGATAACTCGCGCTGGATTTCCGGCAACAACCACATCGTCGGGGATTTTTCCGTGAACCACGCTGCCCGCTCCAATTATCACATTATTTCCAACATGAGATCCCATTAGGAGAATCGATCCCATCCCTATAAATACGTTGTTACCTATTATAGTTTCTGCGCCTTCGCCTATGTTCTCGCCAAACTTTGTCTCCAAGACAGACTTACTGTAATCGTGGGTTAGTATTTGCACCCCATGAGTTATTCTAACGTTATTACCTATTCTTAACAACCACGTTCTTGTCTCATCGATTACTATTGAAGATGCGCCATAAATTCGAACATTGTCACCAATTCTTACCCCCCCCCCGCTTCAAATGTGTGATCATTCTTTTTTCGTTATTAGGAAGATAAAGGCTGAACTTATAGATCAGTTTACCTATCGAATTACAAATTCCCATTTTAATCTTTTCTCCGTTATTCTTCTCTAAGATTTAAATCATATGCAATTTAATCTCTGCGGAACAAATCGCGGGTGTAGACCTTGTCCTGCACGTCATCCAAGCAGCTGTCATAGCGGTTGGCAATGATGGCCTGGCTGTGGTTCTTGAACTCTTCAATGTTGTTCACAACTTCGCTGCCGAAGAATGTAGAACCGTTCTCCAGCGTCGGCTCATAGATGATAACCGTTGCGCCCTTTGCCTTGATGCGTTTCATGACGCCCTGAATGGAGGACTGGCGGAAGTTGTCGGAGTTAGACTTCATGGTCAGGCGATATACGCCAATCACACAAGGCTTCTCTTGAGATTTGTCGTACTCATCGTCCTCGCCATATCCATAATACCCAGCCATCTGAAGCACGCGGTCAGCAATGAAGTCCTTGCGGGTACGGTTAGATTCCACAATTGCTTCAATGAGGTTTTCCGGCACATCAGCGTAGTTGGCAAGCAGCTGCTTGGTATCCTTGGGCAGGCAGTAACCGCCATAGCCGAAGCTGGGGTTATTATAGTGGCTACCGATGCGAGGATCTAGGCAGACGCCCTCGATAATCTGCTGGGTATTCAAGTCCTTCATTTCTGCATAAGTATCCAACTCATTGAAATAACTGACACGCAGAGCCAAATAGGTATTAGCAAACAGTTTAACAGCCTCTGCCTCGGTAAAGCCCATGAACAAGGTGTCGATGTTTTCCTTGATTGCACCTTCTTGAAGCAAACCTGCAAATTCGTGTGCGGCCTTCACAAGACGTTCATCATTCAAATCTGTGCCGACAATGATGCGGCTTGGGTAGAGGTTATCATACAGTGCCTTGGACTCACGCAAGAACTCAGGGCTGAAGATGATGTTCTTCGTGTTAAATTTTTCTCGCACAGAGGCGGTGTAACCCACGGGAATTGTAGACTTGATGACCATAATAGCATCTGGATTATTCTGGATAACCAGTTTAATCACAGCCTCAACCGCTGATGTGTCGAAGAAATTCTTCTTGCTGTCATAATTGGTAGGTGCTGCGATAACAACGAAAGCCGCATCTTTATAGGCGGCTTCAGCATCCAGCGTTGCTGTCAGATCCAGATTCTTTTCTGCCAGATACTTTTCAATGTACTCGTCTTGAATCGGAGACTTCTTGTGATTAATGAGGTCAACTTTTCCCGGAATAATGTCCACTGCCATGACCTCGTGGTGCTGTGACAGCAGCGTAGCAATGGACAAACCGACATAACCGGTACCTGCAACTGCAATTTTCATAACTTTTCCTCCAGAATACCTGCAATTCGCTCACAGGCATGTCCATCGCCATACGGGTTGCTTGCTTTACTCATTGCCTCATACTCATCCTTATCGGACAGCAAGCGGCTGAACTCTTTGTAAATGGTTTCTTCTTCCGTGCCGACCAGTTTCAATGTACCCGCTGCAATACCTTCCGGACGCTCCGTGGTATCACGCATAACCAGAACCGGTTTGCCCAAAGAAGGGGCTTCCTCCTGGATTCCGCCGGAATCCGTCAGAATCAGATAACTGCGGCTCAGGAAGTTGTGGAAGTCCAGAACATCCAACGGTTCGATGATATGGATACGATCATCGTCCCCCAGATACTCATTGGCGATCTCACGCACGACAGGGTTCATGTGAATCGGATAAATAGCCTTCACGTCCGGATGCTCATCCATTACACGGCGGATTGCCTTAAACATGTGGTGCATCGGCTCACCAAGATTCTCACGGCGGTGAGCTGTGATCATAATCAGGCGGCTACCATTTGCCCACTCCAGTTCAGGGTGCGTATAGCTCTCACGAACCGTAGTTTTCAGGGCATCGATTGCGGTATTGCCCGTAACATAAATGCTGTCCGGGTCCTTACCTTCTTTCAGCAGATTCTGCTTAGAAAGCTCCGTTGGCGCAAAATTGAACTTGCTGATAATAGAAACCGCTTGACGGTTGAACTCTTCCGGATAAGGACTGTAGATGTTATAGGTGCGCAGACCTGCCTCAACATGGCCAACTGGAATCTGTAAGTAGAAACAGGCCAACGCCGTCACAAAAGTCGTAGAGGTGTCACCGTGTACTAGCACCACGTCAGGCTTTTCTTTTTCCAGTACCTCCTTGATGCGGTTCAGAATATTAGTGGTCACATCAAACAGTGTCTGCTTGTCCTTCATAATAGACAAATCATAGTCTGGTGTAACATCGAACGCTTCAAGAACCATATCCAGCATTTGGCGGTGCTGCCCTGTTACACAAACAACCGTCTGAAGCTCTTCGCGCTTTTTCAATTCATTGACAAGTGGGCACATTTTAATTGCTTCCGGCCGGGTGCCGAAAACGAGCATTACTTTTTTCATATCTTATAGTCTCCAAATTACTTTTTTCATATCTTATAGTCTCCAAAAGAAAGTGCTGTGCAGAATTGATCTGCCTTTTTCTGCACAGCACTAATCATCATACTTTAAATGTGATACACGCCCGGCAGATCAATGACATTGTGGCAGTCCAGAACAACCTTGCCAGCCAGCTTGTCCACGTTCTCACGAATCTCGGTGTGCTTGACCATGATAACGACCATATCGACATCTGCGAGGAAAGCGTCAAGATCATGGTACTGGTTCTTGACCACATCCTTGGTGATGAACGGATCATATACCTTCAAGCCAGTTGCCAGATGGCGCTCCTGGCTCTCCAGCAGCTGCAGCGTCGGAGACTCACGCATATCATCGACATTCTCTTTATAGGTCAGACCATACAGACCGACACGGCTCACATCGGTCAGCCCCTTTTCCTTCATAATCTCGTAAATACGATTCAGCACGAAATCAGGCATGCCGTCGTTGGTCTTCATAGACTCGTCGATAACCTTGGCCAGAGAAGGATAGTCACCAACAAGAAACCAAGGATCAACGCTGATGCAGTGACCGCCGACACCGGGACCCGGCTGCAGGATGTTTACGCGAGGATGCATATTGCAGATTTTGATGATCTCATAGACATCCATGTTGTCATGGCGGCAGATCTTCGCCAGTTCATTTGCAAAAGCAATATTGACTGCACGGAAGGTATTCTCGACAACCTTGGTCATCTCAGCCGTACGAATGTCGGTGACAACGATCTCGCCTTGGCAGAAGGAAGAGTAGAGTTCTTTCACCTTCTCACCAATAGCCTTGTCGTCTGCACCGATGGTGCGGTTGTTATGCAGCAACTCATAAACCATGTTGCCAGGGATGATGCGCTCCGGAGCATGAACAAGATTAATATCCTCACCAATCTTAAAGCCATTTGCTTCAATTACAGGACGGACATACTTATCAATGGTTCCCGGAGAAACAGTAGACTCCACGACAACCGTTGCGCCCTTCGGGCAAACACGCATGACGTCCTTTACAGCTTCCGCCACATAGCAGGCATCAACCTTCTTGCTGAACTTGTCATACGGAGTAGGGACAGACACAATGTAGGTGTCGGTAACCTGATACTCGGTGGTGAACTTCACACCGGCTGCAAGAGCATTCTGAAACAGTTCGTCCAGACCCTTTTCCTTAAAGGTGGTCTTGCCTGCATTCAGGGTTGCAACCAGTTCTTTATTGTAGTCAGTACCGATAACTTCCACACCGTGAGATGCCATCATCAAAGCAGTAGGCAGACCAATGTAACCCAGACCAATTACGTTAACCATTTAAAAAACCTCTCTTTCTTTATCAAAAGCAGCGTTAAACATCCGTATAGTTTCACCCTGCCTCGTATGCATATCAAAATAGGCAACAACTCTTGGATCAACTTTTTTAGAGGAATCCTCCATGCTCAAACTGATTGCTTGAATCCAATCATTATCGTTTTTATACTCAATAATCATCTGATTTCCAAGAATCGATTTCAAGTCTGTTATAATTCCTATATCACCGCTATATAGAATCTTTAATCCATTCGTCAGATATTCAGCAATCTTCGTTGGTGCCGCAACGCGATTTACAATGTTGTCATCTCTGATTACAATACCCACATTCGACAGCGCAAGGTAGTACTTCATCAAGCTATGCTTTACACCTTTTATCACCATTCTGCCTTGAAGTTTTTCCTTTACTGCCTGCAATTCCGGAATATCACCATTCGTCAAAATCATGAATTTGACATCATCTCTTAAGCGAAAAGTTTTTTCTATGATATCTACCAATTGAGATGTGGATTGCCAAGCAGCAGTTGAACCGACATAGGTTACAACATAATCTGACTCCTTTATCTGCTCTGTCTTGCGTATTTCTGAAAGCTTATCAATGTCTATGCTATCAGCTTTATACAGCGTAGGGATAATCGTATAAGGAGTGCCTTCTCGAAATCCGTATTTATCCAGCATATAGCTGCGCATAGGATTTGTCACAAAATTATATAAATCACAGTGACTCTTAGCATAAGAAAGTGCCTTCAGTTTAATATTTCGGTTTCGCTTATGTATCCATTTATCGCCATGTGACATTACAGATTCCTCAAAAGCAAGACCTCTGTTATCATAGAGAACTCGACTATTAGAGAACCCCAGAAAAGCCTTTGAACCAACATAGGCTGCCAAGTCACCTCTACAAATCACGGCAATCTCATCGTTCTTTGTATACGCTTTCTGAGCATACTTACGGAGCTTATTGCAGCTCAAATTCAACTGTGACATCGTCAAAACTGGTAGCGTGGGAAATGAAACGCATTTATCTACAAATTGTAAAACCTTATTCTCAACCTCATTCTTTTTAAACAGGTTATCTTCGTGCCTAAAAAGAACCAGTGATGTTTCTTCTACATCGGGATATTCTTTAAGCTTTTGTAAGTACTCCAAAACCTGTGAATCAAAAACCATAACATTGTCTTCACGGTAAACAATATAGCAAATCTTCATGCGTTGCCTCCTTTCTCCCGAACCAGTTGCCTAATTTTATTCAAATAACGTTTTGCCATATCAGGCTCATTGAATACTTTTCCTGTTTCTGTTGCGGCCAGTGATATCTGCTGTATCTCATCATTTGGAAGGCGAAGTATCCTCTGTAAGGTTTCTACCACACTTTTTTCCGAACCTGGATCAACTAAAAAGCCATTCTTTCCATCTTCTATGATGCCATCGATTCCCTCGCCCTTGGTTCCGACTGTTAGGCAACCGTTCATCATTGCCTCCAGATACACCAGCCCCAAAGTCTCCTCAACGCTTGGCATAATAAAAATATCCGCATCGCCCATAGCTCTATATACTTCTTCGCGGGTCAGTTTTCCGATAAATCGCACCTGTCCCTCAATTCCGTATTTTTTAGAAAGTTCTTCAAATCGCTGTTTCTCAGGGCCCTCACCTACAACGGTCAACATCAGGTTTTTTTTCCATTTCAGCTGCCCCATTGCCTTAATAACATAATCCAGATGCTTTCTCTCTATCAGCTTTCCAACATAGAGCAGTTTTACTGGTTTATCCTTAGAGAAAGCAATATCCGCCGACCTTCTGGACTCTGCATATGGCACACCAGAATAGACAATAAAATCCGAAAGATTTTTGATTCCGAGTTTTTTACTTTCCTCAAGAAGTGATTTGGATCTTGTAAAGGTGACATCGAATTTACTGCCAATGCTCTCAACCTGGTACATATGCTTCTGACTGATCCATAAATCCGTATAGTGCATTACAGCAATTTTAGGAACATTCCCGCAAACGCTGTCAATCACTCCTGTGTATCTAACAGGAAAATGTGCAAGAATCACATCCGGCTTGAAGGTTTTTGTAACGTCCTCAATAGCCTTGCAAATGGTTTTGTTCTGAAATTTCCAGAACTTGTTTTGAAAAGGAATCTGCTGAACTTCTACCAAATGAACTTTTATCCCATCGACTTCATAATCAAATGGCGTGAAGTACTTTTTAAGTTCTCCTTTTTTTAGCAAAAAGAGCAGGTTCCTTCCGGGGTTAAGATATGTATTAACCACCTGAACATTGACATCAGGCTCGTTGACCCAGTATTTCGCAAAATGATGGATAACCTCCGTATTTCTTTCCAGAGATTCTCTGCCTGAAATTTTGTAAAGCGGTGTTAAAATTAGAATATTCATTTCAGTCTCCCCTCACGCTTAACTTTACTTTTAAGCACTTTTTGAAGGTATCCCATTCCCCATAGAATCGTATCCTTGTACAATACAATCAGCAGCATCAGACAAATTAGATACCCGATGACTGCGCCGATTCCAAAGTGAACAAACGTATTATAGAACGCATACGCTGTCACGAACGCAGTAAGCAAATAGAACTTTTTAAGTTTAAAATCCACATAGAAGTACTTATTAGAGATAAACGTTCTCATTGTGAAAAACACAATGTATGATATACCCGTCGATATCGCTGCGCCTTTACAGCCCAATCGAGGCACAAGTATTGTATTTCCAATTATGTTTGTAACACATGCCGAGGCAGCAATAAGTATCTGCATTTTGCTTTTTTTCATAAACGAGATACCAGTTACCGTCGTTTCAGAAATGGTATACATAATTGGATGAAAAATCAGAAATGGCAGAATATAAGCTGCCTCTCTATATTTCTCGCCTAAAAGAAATGCAAAAATATCCTTACACAAAATCAAGGAAATTCCCATGAAGAACATCACAACAGTAATAATCTGATTTCCCTTTTGATAGAAGCTTTTATCGTCACGGTTCTTAATAAAATGCTCCGTGGCCATGGGATTCCAAAGTGTATTAAATGTTGATTGAACGATGGCAAAGATGCTTACAAGCGACAAGGTCGATGAGTAAATGCCCACCTCTGTATAGGTACAATAATGGTTCAACGACATTTTATCAATCGCCTGAAACAGGGTTGTAATGCCCATCGATACGATAAGCGGAAGTGAGTATTGCAGAATTTCCTTAATACTTATATCGCAGGACTGCAGATCAAGCTGCTTTATATTCCAAATATCCTTCTGATAGACAATACTTACAATCAAACAGACAACCGCAGCGGCAGTGGTAGCTGCTACCAGAATTAAAAGATAATTCGATTTTGCAATATATAGCAAAGGAACCGCAAAGAAGATATACCCTATTTTTTGAATGATATTGAGCATGGAAAACATCTTTGAGTTATATTCCAGTCTCAAAACATTCAAACTGAACCGATATATCACCTGAATAAAAGTATAAACGCACAATAGTGCCATAATAATTGGCGCAAATTCAAACGCAATAAGCTTTCCGAAAGCAACAACAACTACAATAACGCTAGTCACTATTGTAACTACCGCCGGCAAGCCAACGCATTTAAAAACCAACGCACGTTTAAATTCCAAGCTGGTTTTTTCATAATAAAATCGAAGTAGTGCTTGATCCATACCTAGAAGGAACACGATCAACGCCATACTCGAATACATTGTAAAAATCGAGAATTGACCGTATTCTACAGGATCCACCATTCGTGTAATTAACGGCGTTGTAAACAAACTCAGTAAAAGATTGATAAATGTTCCTCCGCCTATAATTACGAAATGTTTTAGAAAGCCTTTATTTTCCATTTCTTTGCGATACTCCCTTTTTCGCAAAACTAGTTACAGCCCTCTTTAAGCAGATAATCCAACGTTTTTTGCAGATACTCCGGGAAGTATTTGGCCACATCAGCATGATTTGAATATCTCATTATATCCTCATGTAACTCATAGCCATTAGATCGCAAATCCGCCAAGAGACCTTGTATTTGTTCCTTATATGTGTGTTCTTCTGTGGAATAGTGAAACCATATCTCCGTTGATGCATCCTTATGTTCGTGTATAATTTTTTCCGTGATGCTATCGAGCATTTTTATTGTATCAGCGCCAACATGCTCCATTCCCGTTAACGCCTGAAGCGATTTATAATGATAATCGCAATTCAAGTAGGCACCAATTTTATATTGACATGCCCCAATTATTATCGCATCAAAATTCAGCTCTATTCCAAAGATCAGTGCTGCTGTTCCGCCCTTGCTCGAACCCACAGCTATTTTTTTATTATATTGTCCTCTATCAGTGATTCTCTTAATGAGTGCTTCTACCGCTTCAATTCCCCAATAATCGCCATTATTACCAAGGTAATAGCTACCACCGGTCGGAATCTTAACCATATCATCACATATGTAGAGAAGATTTACCCCCCCCCGATTCCAAAGGGTTCTAACATAATTATAACCAGGCATCGTTCCCTTTAGAGGAAACGCAGAAAACACAACACAAAGCTTATCGCTCTTGCAATCCTTAAAGAGGTACTTTACAGTATGTCCCTTGAATGTAAAATGCTTCTCATTTATGAAGTAAAAAAGCTTCCACAGATAGGCTTTAATCTTTTTCATTCTCATTTGCATCATTCACTTTCATATCACTCTTCTTTACAATCCCCCACGACCACTTCTCTGCGTAAAAACGAAGCACTTCGTTAGGGCGAATACAGTTAAGTGTCTGACAAAGCGTAACATGAAGAGGATCGTATTTACCGGCAGGATGGGGTGCTCTTGGAATGTTCGTCAAATGTGATAGATCATAATATGAGGTGTTTTCACTATCATAATATGGCAGAATACGAATCAGTGTTTCATAACCTTCATCAAATAGCTTTTTCGCCTTTTCCGACCCGCAAATACGACTATAATCAGATAGACCAACCAAGCAAAACATAAATCCATTTATTGTCATCGTGGGTTTGGTTGGCGTAGGGTATTCCTCATAAAAAACAAGTCCGTTCCAGAAACGTCGCACTCCACCTTGTTCAACCGGAACTTCCAGCGGCTCAAGAGCCTTTTCTGCCGCGTCTTTATATGCTACATTTCCTGTATACTTGTACATTCGTGCAAGGAAACCAACTGCTTCACCCTGAGCCATTCCACAAATCCAAGGAGAACGAATTGTTTCTTCTACTCGAGGATGATAGTAATCATATTCGTAAAGCCAACCACCGTTCTCCGCCTGATGCTTTACCAACCAGTCTGCAACCCTAAGCGCATTATCAAGGTGCTCTTTTGTATTTGTGTGAAGAAAATACCCATATTCACACAGTCCAAACTGAACGACTGGAACAGCAGACACAATGTTTCTTCCATCGGGCGTGTGCAATGGCACCCCCTCCGAATCAAAATGCTGCTCACTCAACCATCTTTTATAGTATTTAGGCGGCTTATCCCACATCGTGACAAACGTTCCATCTGCTTGATAGTCAGCCACAAGATACATATTCATATTATTTGTAACCGAATATCGAGTTTTCAAGAATTCCATATACAGCTTGGGGGAAATCTGATTCAGACACAATTTGAATGTATCCTTAAATTTCTTTGTAAACATTTACCGTCTCCTACATCATCTCGCGGTAAAAGCTATCGTAGTTCGCTTTTGCTGCAAAATTATTTTCCCAAAACTTGCGTACCATTTTTCTGTCTGCGCAGTAAGTTGCCGAATCCTTTTTTATGTAGTCACGAATGTGCGCCGTCAAATCCTCTGGTGAAAAATCCGCCGAAATCAGCCTTCCGGTGTCCGTGTTGACAATTTCTCTGGTTCCGCCCACATCTGTTGCGATTACCGGTATTCCAAATGAAATTGCCTCCATAATCGAAACCGGCAAACCTTCTGATGAACTTGTATTCACAAAGAGGTTCACCGCATTTTGACAATAATAAGCCATCACATCATCATGCTGAGTCGTCCCCATAAGGGAAACTCTAATATTGCCAGGTAGTTCGGCAATCGACTCCTCCACTTTCTTCCTGCAAGAGCCATCACCAAAGTGAACCCAATGAATCTTCTTGTCTTTGATATTCTTCAGTGCTTCGGCAAGCAGCTCCACTCGCTTGACAGGCTCGATTCTTGCGCAGCTGACTATTACAAACTCTTTTTCTCTGTTGTCCCCAGGTGTCCATCCGTAATCCTGTGTTCCAAGATAACTAACGCAAAACTTATCTGCATACTGCGGATTCTTGCTTTTCAGATAGATTTGACCATCCTGACTGCATACAAAAACTGACGTTATCGTCCTGAGGGTCGCATTTCTTGAGGGCACTATGCCATAAGCCGACATACCATCCCATACATCAACCCTGTGTGCTCTGGAGTATGCCTTTACGTTGTACCCTTTTTGAAGAAGCGCTGCCGCATAAGCCCCCTCCAAGAGCCAATACGAATAAAAGGTCACACTCTTATTCCTTAACTCATTTACATATCTTTTCTTGAGTTTTGAATAGAGCTCCAGAGATCGGGCATAGAATCCTAAAATTTGGAGAAACCTTTGCCACGTTACATCATCCCGCTTTTTAATTTCCGCCCAAAAATCTTTATTCATCAGACCTCGAACGGCATATGCAATCTTATTCAGCCTGGTTTGCGCAACTCGGCAATCATTTATGACAGCGATCTCTTTTGGAATAGTTCTTGCTTCATCAGTTTCTCTAAACATAAACGGGACGATTTCCAGCTTAACGTCCCCTGGCAGTGCCTCGAGTTCCGCTGAAATAAAGTTTTCTCCTGTTCCATAAGGAAAGCCGGTAGTCAAAAGAACAATCTTTTTTTGCTTCATTTCTTGTATACCCTTTTTCTTGACATTCTGGTCATCTGATCTTTGTACAACATCCAGACACCCATAATCACTAAAATGTGCGTAGCAGAAGCAAACTCTCCGACAAAATCATCAAATCCGGATCGGGGAATAAAGAAAACCGACAGAACAAAAATCAAGAGCAAGACATTTTTCCATAGGCTGCTGTACCCATATCCGTTGATTTTGTTCAGAATATTTGCCAATACAATATTAAAGAGGAAAGACCCAACATAACCAAATGCCAGATATGTTTCTGCGACATAGGAAGAACCACATCCATTACCTCTTAAATACGATTCGCTATTGATAATGTAATACAAAGATTGATCCAGCGACGTGCCGTTCAATGCTCGTTCCACTGTATTGACCAAATATACATGTTTCCCAGTGAAAAGACTGCTAATGGGATTTGCTGCCAGAAACGTGTAGGTATCATCAAAGAGGTATAAGAAATGTGGTTGTGTCAATTTATCCGCATATTCATATGCGTATCCAAGTACGTTGATGGTTGTGCCTTGTGATTCAAAAAAATCAAGAAGAACATCCGAGAACGTGGTAAACTGAAAAGAACCACCGACTCTATATGTCCCAATAAATGTAAGTAAGATAATCAGAATCGGTATAGACACTAACGTAATAGTTATTTCCTTTCTTCCAAGCCATTCAGCAGCCCCCAGTTGATATCTGGTATTGATTCTGTCCCGAATAATGAAATAAACAAGCACAAACATCAGACCGAGAATAAAATCACAGCGTGAGCCATAAATCATCTTGATTGCACTTATTGCCAGATATTCAACAATAAAGCCCAGTGCCTCTTTTTTTCTTGGCATGGTGGCAAGATAAACGCAAAATAGCAGGGTATACTCATATGATGCACGCAATACCAATGTGGGAAGGCTGGATGAGAACGAAACACGCATCGCTCCACCAAAACCAACCTGATAAAATGCCGCACGCTCGAGAACAACCATCAACTGTGCCATACCGGTCAACACAGCCAGCGGAGCAGCCACCTTTCGGAGCGCTTCCATCTTATCCGCATTAAAATAATATTGATTTTCATCGCTTTGTTTTCTGGCAAAGCTAAGATTTATATAGTTTCCTACGATTAATCCTGCAAGTGAAACAATGATAAGCACATAGATATGTGTCATCGTTTCAGTTCGAAATGGCATATAGATTTCGCCATAACTTATCCATCTCACCATTGTTCTTGATAAGAGGAACAGAAAAAATGTAAAAAGGAAGAAAATATATATAATATTCCAATCCTTCTTGGAAAAAGCTCCCAGCATTGCGGCTGTCCACATAAGGAAGGCCGAAACACTCAAGCTGCCAATACTGGAGTGTACCAGACCGCTAACACAACAAAAAAGTGAGAAAATCAATATAACAATATGCATAAATGCAACTGGCATTTTTCGTTTTTGTATCACCTGATTGCACGCCCCCTTTCCTTATTTATTCATATTCATCGTTTTTTCAAGATAGAAATCTTGTAGCCACTGTGCTGTTTGCTTAATATCGTATCCTGCATTTCTCACTGCTTCCGTCATATCTACTCTCTCAAAGTCCGAGCAAACATTCAGAATTTTTCGTGCCCATTCCTCTGCTGGAAGATCCAAAGAGAGAAATGTTACATTGCCTGTAATATCTGTTTCAGGGGTTACTGTATCCGATGCTACCATTGGGAGCCCCGCAGCCTGCGCTTCAATGCCAACCAGCGGAAGTCCTTCAAACAGCGAAGGAAGAAGGAACAAGTCAAACGACTTTAACAATGTGGGCACATCACTTCTTGCACCCAGAAATTCCACACAATCTTCCAAGCCGAGGCGAGATACTTTTTTCTTCATTTCTTCCTCAAGCTCTCCCTGCCCCACAAGGATTAAGACCGTTTGCTTGTTCAGTTTTTGAATTTCTGCAAATATATCAATTAAAAATGTGTGATTCTTCTGCTTTTTAAACCGTGCAACATTTCCAATCACGATTTTGCCGGCATGACCCATTTCTGATTTTAGTCTGTCGTGTTCTTCCTTATCGTAATGGTATTTTTCAACATCGGCACCATTGTGGATTACCTTAACTCGTCCGGCTTCCACCACTTCAGGAGAATAGATCCACTTTGCCGCTTCTTCTGAACATGCAAAATAGTCTGTGGCTAACTTTTCGAGATTACGCTGCAATATATTTGTTACAAAGCCCGACAGTCCAGGAGTAGCCTCTGTTTGGTGGCTATGTGCAATACAATATTTTACATTTCCATATTTTTTCGCTATCGGCATATAAATCGCCGCTGTGTTGGTCATATGTCCATGAACAATCTCAATTTCAGGGTGTTCGAAAAAGAATCGCTTTAATGCTCTTTTATATTCAAAATATCTCCAATAATAGGTATGCGTTTTATCGCGGAGCACGGGCATTCGATAGATCTTTCCGCCCATTCGCTTTATCTCATCCGCATATTCACCCTCTGTAGGATTATGAATTAAAAAATCAAACTGTACCTTCGATCTATCGATATTCCGATAAATATTCATAATCAGTGTTTCAATTCCACCGATTCCCATGTTACCAACAACATGCAATACATGTACGGGCTCATTTTTAGTCTCTTTTAGCATTTTTTCAACCTTTATCTTTCCCTTAGAAATTTCCTGAAACCATAAATAAAAAAGGCGAACCACGGTCCTGGATCACTCCACGAAAACAGCTGATCTACAGTATTCCTGCGGTCAAACCACGATGGCTTTGTTTTAAACCGATTTGGTGATTTGATAAACCACATCCAATCAATCTGTGAACGCCGTACTCGGATTCCTGTTTTATACTGCTGCATCGGCGTCACCTCGTCAGCATACAGGTCTTCCATTATTTGCTGTGCAGTATTGATTCCAGACAGAAAGCCCAGCTTTGCACAGGCAATCGGTCTAAGGTTTACCTCAAGCACTTTGGGCGTATCATCCCGTGCATCAATTATCATATCGACGCCTACAGGGCCATGCAGTCCCATTTTCTTTACCAGCTGTGTGGAAATATCGTGGATATCCTTGCGGTCAATCGTTTCGTTCAGCACGCCAGAGCCGCCATCAATGGGATAGAATCGGTAACTCGCATAGGTAAATGCGCTTTTCGTGTTTTCCTCTTTATCAACAAACAAATTATCTGCAACATTTAAGCCTTCCTGAGGGATATATTCCTGTACAACCATCTCGGACACGTCAATATCAAACTTCTCAACACAGGCTGCAAGCTCTTCCTTAGTTCCAATCTTGTGAAATCCATGTGAACCAAAACCGTGGCTCGGCTTCAGGATAATTGGGAATTTGATATTAGAAGCAAGGATATCGTCTACGGATTTAGCGCCATAAATAGTCATCGGACAGGGCAAACCATTTTCCATGCAGACCTTCATGACATTATTTTTATCCTGAGCATAATCAAACACATCCTGATCATTAACTATCAGGTGTGCATAGGTGCTCAATTCCTTTTTATGGTGAGACAGAATAGTAGCTGAATACTCAGTAAACGGGATGACTACATCGTATTCACCAGACTTAACCAGCTTCAGAATCCATTCTTCCGTTCCTTTCAAGTCACGGACATTCGACACACCGAGAATCTTATGCTTAGGGTGCTTCGATGCATAACAAGTATCAAAACGGTCATCACACAGCACCGTGGTGTCACAGCCAAGACCGTTGAAGGCTTTTGTATATTCCAAGCACTGGCTCGTCAAACCATCCAATAAGAGGATTTTCTTCCCCGCAAATCTACTGTCCATTCCCGTATCTCCTCAAATATTTATCATCACCAGTTCCCGGGGATTACCCAATCTTGGAAACCGGGTCGTATTTGAAACGCCCGCGCTGATAATGTGCTTTCCAAATTTTCCTTTGACCTTTGGAACCATCAGTCCAATCCTTGGCACGTACACACCAACATTACCAATGCGCCATTGCCCTCCATGGTAATGCCCAGATAAAACCAAGTCGAAGGTGTCCGTTTTTCTATCCTTAATCTTGTATTTATAATGCTCTGGATGATGGCACAGAAGAATTTTTGTTCCTTCTTTTCGTGCGTACTCCTCCAACCAATCCAAATCATAGCGAGTGGACAGTCCACCGATGCGCAGCTTCTTACCTTTAATAGTTACCTGCACATCGGCATTATCCAAAACTGTAATATTGCGGTCTACGAAGAATCTCTCATCTTCAGCGGTAAAATACCATTCATGGTTTCCAACCGACATGAACACTGGGGCCAGCTTACTGATGTCTCGAAGGAAAGCCAAACCGAGGTCTTCCTCTTCTTCAGCTTCAATACCCTTATGCTCGACCAGACGATCCAGCACTCGCATCAAACTGACCATTTGGCTTTTCATCTCTGGCAGGAACTGCCATTGTTCCATTGATAGAAAGTCCCACTCGCTCTCCCCTTCCTCGTGGCGTTCCAATGTATCACCCGAGAGGAGAATCGCATCGGGGCCCTCTTTTTGGAGCAGCATCAGCAGATCATCGTATGGCATACTGTGCAGATCCGTAACGAGTGCTAACCTCAGACCAAGCCCTATGTTCAGCTCATAATTCGTAACATGAATGGAATCCATTATTTCCTCATTCTTCGGTAGGATAGATTTTCAGCAGTTCCTCAAAAGTCACAAACTCGTAGCCACTCTTTTTGAGCATCTCAATTACCTTCTTGAAACGCCAAACCATATGACGGCGGCCAATATGTGTACGAAGATACCGGTCGAAACTGATACCATCCACCTTCGGCATAGGTTTCGGGGACAAATCAATCGGATGGATGTACATCACATAGGGCTTACCAGAGTCCAAATACTTCTGGGTCATATGCTTCATAAAGAACCACGGCAGCATCCGAATATACCCGCCGCCAAGGAGCATATTCATATCGCCAATTTTCTCGGTGCTGACCTCAAATTCAGTAAAGCCATTGTTCTGGTGAATGCAGGGCACAGTTTCCTTAAAGCCCTTCAAATTCAACACACCGTACTTAGCGCTCTTCTGCGGTTTCAGCTTGCTGGAGTCGTACTTAAAACCACACTCTCGCACAATGTCGAGCCGTTCATCGTCAATGCCAAAGCTCGGTGCACGGTAACCGTGGACTTCGTGACCGAGGATACCTTCTACTTTCTGCTTTGCCTCCAGCAACTGGCTGCGGAATTCGTCCGGAGTCATCGTTACAGGGCGAAGATGCTGGCAATTGTGAACTGCGATATCATGGCCTTCTTTGTCCATCTCACGGAGCTTATCTGCGAGCTTATCCGCAATCTCACCAACAACAAAGAACGAACCGTGGATATCGTCCTTTTTCATAATATCCAGTGCCACATCCAAACCGTCCAGAAGCGAAATAGAACGATCCACATTTGCCTCCGGGAAGTATGTATGGTACCAGTCTTCTACATCCATCGTGATAATTGCGTATTTTTTCATTTGATAAACTCCTCTGTTACTACCACTAAAACGGCCCAGACTCAATCTCAAAGAGTCTGAGCCGTTTATTCCTTATAAAGCTCTACTAATCGTCCTCAGCAGTGTAAGCCACACTACCGCTATGTCTTGTACCGTTACAATGAACGTTGATACGCTACAGTAGCTCCCCTACTTATGACAGATTACCCTGTACTATTGAACATCTCTGCGACCATGTGGTTATCGCCATCTTGCTACGGTAGCCGCTGTCTTAGCCCTGATGATACTATCACACGTTACGGTAACCCTTTCTTTTATTCCGGGTTCCACTCATCCATGCCACGGTAGCTCCCTTGCTTATGCCAGATTACCCCACACGAATGAGTATCTCAATGAACATGAGATTCTCACATCCGCCTTGTTATCTCCAAGACCGGGATGAAATCGCAGATGATGTTATCATCTCTCAGCCCCGAAACCGCTATGTGAAAGTCACCGTAATCTCGGTACACCCCCTCACTGTGCAATCAGACATAAACCCACGAGCTACCGTCGCATCCATAAAAGTGCTTTTTCGGTGCATAAAAGCTTCAATTCACACTCGTTTTGCCCTCTCTCACGCTTGGATTCTCGGCATTTTGCACTACTAGATGCAGTATTTCAGCCCCATGTAGGGCAATTTGCCAACTTTCCAGCTTGACGCTACCGTAAGAGCTGCATTTATGCCCGATTCCACTCTGGAATTTCTTCCAACTTATAGCAGTTCAAAATGTACGAAAACGTCGATATTTAGTTGTTTTCCCCACTCATTGCAGTGGTTTGACCCTCAGAAACTCCCTCGGTGCTTTCCGGCATAAACAGGATCTTCACCGTAGCCAGCATGATCTTCAGGTCCTCGACCAGGCTGGGATGGGCAATATACATCAGGTCCATTTGCAGCTTATCATACGGTGTGGTGTTATATTTTCCGTACACCTGTGCATAACCGGTGAGGCCAGCCTTTGCCTGCAGACGCAGCGCAAACTCCGGCATCTCTTTGCAGTACTGTGCGGCAATCTCCGGGCGCTCCGGGCGAGGACCTACAATGGAAAGATCTCCCTTCAGGATGTTCAGCAGCTGGGGCAGCTCATCCAGGCGGCAGGCACGGATGATATGACCGACCTTGGTGATACGGTCATCCTTGTCACCGGTGGAAAGGCGAGCCACACCGTCCTTTTCAGCATCCACACGCATCGAACGGAACTTCAGAATCTCGAAGGGCTTACCATCCTTGGTCAGACGCACCTGCTTATAGAAGGCGGGGCCGCCATCCGACTTGACTGCAATGGCGGTAATCAAGAACAACGGGCTGAGAACAATCAGTGCAATCAGCGAAAGCACGATATCCATTGCCCGCTTAACGAACAGATACTCCGGCTTTGCCATGTATCGACCGACTCGCAGCACCGGAAGGTGAAGCATATGCATCGGCCAGGCACCACTCATCAGAACATCGCCCACACGAGGAATGATGAACGTATTGATGTCGTTCATCACACAATACTTCAGGATGATGTTGCGCTCATGGCTGTGAACGCCGCTGAGGAATACGGTCTTCATGCCATCCAAAACACTCAGATCTTCCAGGCACTCCTCTACGCTCAGAACTTTTTTCACCTCGTACTTGCTGTCCAGACCGTAGTCCTGGATCAGCTTTTCCATACCACGGCGCACATCATAGACCACGGTGGTAGGCTGCGGAGGGAATGCTTTGTAATACCAGCGATGTGCAACCGCAGACCAGATGCCAGCCATCACAAACTGTCCTGCAATGGCAGCGATTCCCGGCAGAAGATTGCACAGCTTCGTGGCCATCAGGCAGATCACAATGTAAAAGATCCCGTCCGTCGCCATCGCCGCCAGGACCTGACCGTACATCAGCTCGGAAACTCGCTGCATGGACATCCAGAATGCATCATAGGTCTTGCCCAGCAGAATAAACAGCACCGCATATAGGCCCAAAATAACTGCATGGCCCTGCCAAGTTCCATCCAGCGGTGTTTTTGCCGCATAGTACCAGACCCAGCAAGCCGCAAACGGAAGTGTGATCATCACCACATCCAATACCTTTACGAGTCTCAACATTACATCGTGCCGAATTTTTGTCATAATTCCCTAACTACTCCTTTGTTCTCGATTCAACGCTTCCGGCTCTTTTTACCGCCATTTTGAGGACCATGAAGCCGCTTGCCCCGACATTTTCGTCGTTATCCACTTCCAGGCAAATAAAAACCCCGGGCGACAGATTCGTCCAGGGTCATTTCAAATGCGATGCGGCCACACTGTTTTGGCAGGTTTCATCTGCCTGTGTCATTAGAGGTCCCGTGGGGCACTTTCTTGCGCTGCTCAGGCTGCAAGCTAGCCCTCCCGAGCCAAAATCAGGAAGTTATTGTACCATCGCTTTCAATCAGGCGGTTTCTTGCTGGTTATGTACAATCGCAGAGACCGTCGGGTTATCCCCAGCCGCAACTCCAGGGGCACCTTTCATCCCCGTGGGAAAAGATGCCATGACTCCTTGGATCTTTTTCTCATCACAACCACTATTCTACCATAAATCCCATTATGTTACAAGATTTTGCGGTAGGTTTGTGGTTCAGACGCCTCCAAAAAAGGGTCCGTAAAATCAGGTTTTTTCTATATTGTATCCAAGATTCTCCAATATTGTCTTTCCACCTGCAAAAAAGCCGGCTCTACGCCTTAATTTTCTGGTTCTACCCTCTCTTCTGTAAAGGGCACCTGTCTATTTTTGACCTGTGCTGGGGAGATTTTACAACTCCCCCTTCCTACTATTTTGGACGCCTATTTCAGATTTTTAACCACCCCCCGGGGTCCGTAGAGGGGAAAAAACTTTCTCCACCCCGTATAGGAATTGTTGCCCTCTCTCCTCCACCGGGAGCCGGGTAACAATCACAGGGGGCACCCTATTCCATGGACAGGGAAACAGGCAATCAAGGCACCACCACCCCAGAGCCCCACAAGATTTTCCATAACCCCTCTTATAAGCACCAGCAATTGGACACATATTCCGTTATCTTATTGTCAGACCCCAGGTTCCATGGCAGGCCGGAGGTCCTGTTTCACAAAGCAAAGAAGGCCAGCGGTGGCGTTCCACACGATCGTAAGGCGAAGGACCAGGTGTATTCCAACGTCAGACCAGGCCCTCTGCCCAGTAGGAATTTCCAGGGGAAAAGCTGCATCAAAAGCAGATAGTGCGCCACCAATGTCCCACTCTAGCAGGGCTCTCTTGGGTATGTACTGTTTGGTACAGGGTCAAAGTTGTCGTGTATTGCGACTTCCTTTATATATAACTAAAAGGCAGCTTGGCGCATTTTTTGCTAGTTATATATATACGTTATACCAAATTTTGCGCCATCAACTATAGTCACTGTTTCATCAACGTCCAGAAAGTTTTATTGCGATTCTCATTTCTCCTATTCTCTCTATCACTTACAATCTTAACACCATAACATGGAAGGAATTTATTCAAACCCATCTGACCCGGCTCTCTCCCTTGATATCTTTCAATATAGCCAAAACTCATAATTTTTTCTGTCATTTCCTCTGAATCCATTGGTTGATTCAGGTGTGCATAGAGCCAATCCTCCAAATCCTTGAACCGATACGCTTTGATGGGTTGGTGCAAGTTAAACATCGCATACTTCATAAATGACCCCGGATAATTCATTGAGCTCATCATGTCATCAAGCGTTTCGATATCGTGTTCTACCTGTTGAACCCCCAGCGGATTGATATGGTATCCATTGACTACATTGTGTTCCAAAATTTTACTCTTATCGATTCTCTTCTGAATCACTTCCGGAGCGTCACTGTGCAGGTATTTATCAAATTCTTCTTCACCCGCCATGTACGCCTGCGCTGGCAAATACTTGTTCAATAACATGCTGCGAAACTTTTTCAACCCACTGTTTGTGCCCCAGTACCAGTCAAGACTATAATCCCTGAAATAAACAGTACAGGTGTCATCTGCATCCAAGGAACGCTTGCGTCCGAGCGACTGAGCTATTTCCAGAGGATTCCATTGGTCGATAAAAATATGCTTCACACCCCGATCTTTCAACCCGATTCCCACACCCATAGCCTTTGTCGTGAACAGAATATCCTTTAGCTGCTGACCATCCTTTATGCAGACCGACAAATCGCTGTACTTTTTCCGATATCTTTCGTTGAAAGGTGAACAATAATAGGCGGCTGTGTCGCCAAATATTGTTTCCATTTCAGCCAGATCATCACCAAGCTCCACGAACACGATCGCTTTTTCACCCACTGGAAGGCGTTTCAAAATTGTCACCAGATTGTGTCGGGCATAGAAATAGGCGGCTTTGACGTACTCATAGTGTTGTGGCAACCTATAGATCCGTTCAAGCTGCGTTGGACCGCCTTTTTCTTCCAGAAGTTTCCAAGTATCCCGCCCGGTCGCACTCATATAAATCACGGTATGATTTTTCTCTGCCTGTAGGAGGGTATCAAATGAATAGTGTGTATTGATGTTGAAGGCTGAGAACTCGGACCAGTAGTGGCATTCATCCGCAATGATAATTCGATGTCTGTCCAATAGCTTCTGAAGGCTTCTATGATCGGATGCATCTCCTTTACAGAGCTGCTCAAGTTTCTGGTAGGTTATAACGGTTAAGACCTCTTCATACAGATTCCATTCCTCTTCCGAAGCATCGCCGAACACTGTCAAGTATTCTTCCCTGCGTCGGTTTTCCAGATCTTCATGCAAAAGCGTCAATGGGCAAAGCATAAGGATCAGGTTGTCACAATTTCCCTCCAAAAATTGATCAACCGCCCATCCAGCCATCTTCCGGATAACGAATTCACTCTTGCCCCGTCCGGTCCCCATATCCAGAAGGACTCTTCCATTTCCCCAATGCTGGAACGCATCACCGATCAGCTCCGAGGCATACGCCCACCGTTCCTCCGCCGCCGGGGCGTCCTCTCCTGTCTGTCCTAATGGCACAATTGCTTCTTGGGGCACCACCTCCACCTCTGGCACACCCTGTACGGTTCCATCCCCAGCGTTCTCCCATGCTGTCAGGGTCCCTACCGCATCTGGCACGTTCCCCTCTGCAGTGTCCGGATCATCGTCCGGTGGGCCATCCGGCGCAGTGTCTGCTTCCCTCCCTGGCACATTTCCCTCTGTGGCGTCCGGGACATCGTCCGGCATCGTGTCTGCAGTTCTTTCTGGTGCATCGTTGCTCGGCACAGCCTCCAACATACCGCCCATTGAGGTGTCCAACACATCAGCTCGCACAACGTCCTGTGGAGCGTCCGGCAAGTCCTCCCATACCGTGTCCTGTGGGGTGTCTGGCCTCCTCTCCGGTTCTATGGTGTAGAGATCACCCTCGGCGGCTTGCTCTGTGGCATGGCTGGCCGCCCTCTGTGCCTCCTGCTCCGCCCACTTTTCCTCTGGAGTCATTCTATTCCAGCACAGAAATCTGTCTACCTCCTCTAAGGACTCCTGCACGGTCATCGTCTTTGGGTCCTTGGAGGGGTGAAATTCCGGCTCGTCCTCCTGGGGCACCATCAGATGATCAAAGACACCGCCAGGCGTCACTGGTTTCTCTATAGCCGTCTTCATTGCGTCTGGTCCTCCTATAATAATAAGGCGCACAGCCCAGCCATCTTGCCAGACCATGCGCCGGTTGGTATGCGCCTGCCCATAAAAAATCTCTGTTCAAACGCCTTGTTCTGTGATATTATAGGAATGAGAATGAACATCACACATCATTCCCGTTCCTATAGCCGCTTTACCTGGTCGCAACAGGTAAGGCGGTTTTTTGTTTGCCTTGGATCATATTCCCGGCACCTCATTGCCCTTGTGCCCTTCAAGCCCAACGCGCATCTCCGGGGTCAGCGTTCTGGTAAACTCCAAGTATGCCTGGACCCCCAGTACTACTGCGTATTGCTCTGCTTGGACCATCAGCTCTGCCGACAGCCCTGCGATCCTGTTCTTGTCTGTCACATCGACCGGCAGGTCATCCAGTGCCTTCTCCAGCGCATCTGCGGCCTTCACCAGCGGCTCACACAGCTCCCGTGTCTGCCGTGGGATGATCAAATATCCTTCTTCGCCCAACGACACACCCAAAATGTCCACGCTACAGGTCTTGTTGTCCATCATAAATGTCCTCCTTATCCTTTACATTCCACGCCATCGTGCCGCCCGTGGGTTCACAAACTCCGGCTTGAAGGTCACAGTGGGGAAATTGGCATCCATATAATTTCCAAACTCTTCCGTTGCCGCCTCTTCATCGTAATCGGCCAGTGCATCCACCGTTTCCAGTGCCTGCAGCAGACGAATGCGTCCCCTATCCCGGTCATGCCCCATCTGCACAAGCTCGCTGTCGGTCAGTTCATTGCAAAGCCGATACGCAGCAGCGATATAGCTCCTCAGCACAGGCTTTGATTGGAGCGTCACCTCATAGTAGACCGTCTCATCGAGTTCCTCCTGATCAAAATCCCCGATGCCGCAGCAGATTTCCAATTCGGGGTTGCCCTCTACGTCCAAGGTAGGCGTAATGGCCACACCCGTACCATCGCAGAACCGCATCGTGATGCCTTTGCCGATTGTGGAGTCCCTTTTATCCGGACAGATGCATCCATCCGCCGGGGTCGTTTTTCCGGACAGCACTGCATTCAGAATAAGTGCTGCCTCCTGCTCTTCTTCAGGTGCTTCGGCATGGACCTCGGCACCCTCTAAGTAGATATCCACCATAGTTTTATTTCTCCTGCCTGATCCATCAAAAAATCCACTCGTCGTCCAGATCGTCCGCCAAGCAGTCCTCTTCCATAGCGACGCATCCTTCCAACCCATAATTCTCATCGGTTTCAGCGCAGTCGTCGGCTTCCAGCTCCCCTTCCAGTGCGCTTCTCATTACACGGCAGCCCAGCTCAAACCCCTTCATAAAGCAAAATTCCATTCCCCTGTGTGCTGCTTCTACAGACAGACGGCAGATATCCGACAGGACGCTCTGCGGCATATGTGCTACCTGTGCATAGTTTACCAGATAGCTCTCAAATGCGTTTGCGGCTTCCCTGAGTTCCGCCGACTCTCTGAGGTTCACCAGATCACTCAGGCCCACATAGATGTTCTCCTCATCGTCAAACAGGTTCTCTTTTACGTTATTTTTAATCATTTTATAGCTCCTTTTCATTAAATATCGTTTTCGAATGCAGGCTTATTTCCAGTGCGATGCTCACCTTAGTCATAATTCGAGACCCACTGGTACACCTCCCCGACAGTCTCCTCTGTCACACATCCGATCAGCAGCTCCGGCTCTCCCTCCTTATTCAAGAAAGGCTCGATCCGCAGCGTTGTGCCGTCGTCCAGATTGATCAGCACCCCCTTGCACATGGGCGCATGGTAAAAACAGGGCCAGATGCACATCTCCGTGTCGGTCGTTTTTCCAGCCAGCATGATGTTGAGCACCGTCTCTGCGGACTGCTCCTCTTCACGGCTCTCGGGCAGAAAATTTCCACCATTAAAGTAAAGTTCTAGCATATAGTCCCTCCTATTTATGCACAATTGTTTCCGTTCTTCAGAGCCAGGTCCAAAGCATCGTCTGCAGAGCTGATAGACTCCAGCAGCCCCTGGACCTCACTCTTCAGCCGCCAGAATTCGCCGCACAGCTGCTCCCACTCCGTCAGCTTCTCGCCTGCGACCCCCTCTCGGAGCCCACGCCTCACAGCTTCTGCCAACGCCTCCTCCAGACTGGTGTGGTAGGTACAGACATCGTACTCCAGCTTGCCGTCACCTTTTACATGAGCTTTTTTCAGCATATAACACACGCCGCTTGCGTCCAGATAGTAGTTGTCGAAGATCTTTAGCATAAAATGCCTCCATTATTTTTTACCATTGTTTTTTCAGGCGATACACGGCCCAGGCTCTACGAGCTATCCATCCTGTGCTCCCTCCTCGATTTGTTGTATTTTAAGACGGACCAGTCAACTGCCCCCCAGTGACCCGGGAATCAGTCCAACCAATCACCTATCAGGGCTATGGGATTTTAGCTGCAGCAGCACATCCCGTGTAGTCCTTGCGGAGGCAACACCTCGCTACCTCGTCCTCGGGTACAGATTCAGCCCTCTCCCCATGATGGCATCTCCTTTCTTAAAAAGTTGGTCCGAAACGGACTCTTGCGAGATTCTCATATCGGTCATCCACGCAGCGTAAGTATACTCCCAACCAGTACCCATGTCAAGAACTTTTTCAAAAATAACTATCCAAATTGAGAATTTGTTAGTATTGCCAATTCTCGTTATTGGTTTTTATTCATTTTCTCTTTCTGTCAATATTGACATTTTAGAATTTCGTAGTATTATATATACATCTATTAGAAAGGAGTGTTTCGAAATGCGCGTCGGTCAGAACATCAAGACGATTGCAGAAGCCAAGAGGATTTCCATCAAAGAACTCAGCCGCATGGTCGGCATCCCCTATACCACCTTGTATAATATGGTGAATCGCAACACCGATCGGTTCGACCTCGGTCTGCTGGAGGACATTGCACACTCTCTTGACGTACCCATTGGAGCACTACTGGAATCGGGAGAGCTATCCTTAACCGAGATTTTGGGCAGCCATTATTCTCCATCCAGCAACGGAGCCCTCTCCAAGCACCGCCCACCCGAACACGAATCCGAAGATTCACAAGATACCGGCAATCATCTTCCTAACAACACTGAAACGGACAATTCTATTCCGTTTGATATAGGTGACAAAAGATACGATACTTTGTGCAATTTCGACCGGCTAAACGCTCTCGGGAAAGAAGTCACCATAAAACTTCTGCTTACCATAAGGGCCCATCAGTTTGATGGGGATCTGCGGCGTCAATTCATCTTCCTGCTGAAGCATTCCAATAATAAGGCCGTCTATCAGTTGAATCAGGCTCTTGCGAATCTTGTCTTTATAGACAGCTTCAACGATCAATACGCCACCCCCAGTTCCATCGAACTCCTCAAACTCTTAGACCAAGAAATCGACTGATCTTACACCTCCGTTACTCTCTCCGCAGAGCAATGGGGGTATTTTTATGCCCATCTATCAAAAAAGCAGCTCCACCATACCCGGCGGAACTGCTCCTTAGCACCCGATCTTCTGTTCTTTTACAGGTTCATCAAGGGGCTGGTCTGGGTGCCCCGGTCCACAATGTCCTTATCCTTGATGCCCAACAGATACCGCTGGGTGATCATGATATTGACGTGCCCCATCAGGCGAGAGACACTGTACAGGTCCAGGCCATTCTTCAGCTGCATCTGAGCGAAGGTATGGCGGCAGGTGTGGGGGCTGACCCGTACCGAGGAGGAGACTCCCACTTCCTCTGCAGCGTGCTTCAGCATCCGAGCAACTGCTTCATCCGTGAGGGGCCTGCCTGTTTTGCTGAGGAAAAGGTTTCTGTGGCAGGTGGGGTATTCTTTCCGGTAGCCATCCCGGAGCGCACAGTATTTGATGAGCTGCTTGGACAGTGCCGGAGATTTAGGCACCACACGCTCCTTGCCGCCCTTGCCATGCTTCACCAGAATGTAATCCGGTTTGATGTCCTCGGGCTCCATCAGGATCATCTCATTACAGCGCATCCCTGTGTCAAACAACAGCATGATGATGGTCTTGTTCCGCACCTCCAGAAAGTCCTTTCCGTCGTAGAACTGGATCATCCGCTTCATTTCTGCTGCGGTAAAGGTATCAATGATGGTCCGGGGCTGCCGCAGTGGCTTCACCTTTTTGGCCGGGTTATCTCGCTCCTCCAAATAGCCCTCCTCCACCAGATAATTGAACCAGGTGCACCAGACCTTCAGCAGGTCGTTGATGTACCGGGGCGTATTGCCTGCATCCTGCTTTTCCTTCATCAGGTCCCGAAGGTGCCGTGGGCGCACATTCTCCAGTTCTGTGATCTGCTTCCGTTCCAGAAATTCCAGCAAGAACCGGGTAGATGCCCGATAATTCCGCAGAGACCCCTTTGCCAGGTGGCGGCATTCGCAGTCATACAAAAATTCGTCTCGAAGCTCTTTCAAACACATAAAAAAAACACCCTTCCTTTTGCGGCGGACCACAAAAAGAAGGGCGAAAAATTCCTAGATATGGTTGTCGTACCTAGTCAGGCTTGTTCGTAGTTGAACAAGACAAACTCCGGCAGACAAATCAGGCGATTTTTAACGACAGAACGTCATCAGCAGTTCTCAGCGAAGTACTTGATGGTACGGACCATCTGAGAGGTGTAGGAGTTCTCGTTGTCGTACCAAGACACGACCTGAACCTGATAGGTGTCGTCGTCGATCTTAGCGACCATGGTCTGGGTAGCGTCGAACAGAGAGCCGTAACGCATGCCGATGACATCGGAAGAAACGATCGGATCCTCGTTGTAGCCGAAGGACTCAGAGGTAGCAGCCTTCATAGCAGCATTGATGGACTCCTTGGTGACATCCTTGCCCTTGACAACGGCAACCAGGATGGTGGTAGAACCGGTGGGAACGGGCACACGCTGAGCAGAGCCGATCAGCTTGCCGTTCAGCTCGGGGATGACCAGGCCGATAGCCTTAGCAGCGCCGGTGCTGTTGGGAACGATGTTCTGTGCGCCAGCACGAGCACGGCGCAGGTCGCCCTTGCGCTGAGGACCATCCAGGATCATCTGGTCGCCGGTGTAAGCATGAACAGTGGTCATGATGCCGGAAACGATGGGGTAGGTCTTGTTCAGGGTGTTAGCCATGGGAGCCAGGCAGTTGGTGGTGCAGGAAGCAGCGGAGATGACCTGATCCTCAGCGGTCAGGGTCTTCTCGTTGACGGAGTAGACGATGGTCTTCAGATCGTTGCCTGCGGGAGCAGAGATAACGACCTTCTTTGCGCCAGCCTGGATGTGAGCCATGCTCTTCTCCTTGCTGGTGTAGAAGCCGGTGCACTCCAGAACGACATCAACGTTCAGTTCGCCCCAGGGAGCGTCCTTTGCGTCCTTAACAGCGTAGATCTTGATCTCCTTGCCGTCAACAATGATGGAATCCTCGGTGGACTCGACAGTATGCTTGCCCTCGCCGATCTTGCCGCAGAAAGAGCCCTGAGCAGTATCGTACTTCAGCAGGTGAGCCAGCATCTTGGGGCTGGTCAGGTCGTTGATTGCGACGACCTCGTAACCCTCAGCATCAAACATCTGACGGAAAGCCAGACGGCCAATACGACCGAAACCATTGATAGCAACTCTAACAGCCATTGTAATAGTACCTCCTAATTATTTTACCCATAATCGGATAAATCACGGTATCTTTATTGTAGACCAAAACCGGCAAACTTTCAAGTGTCTGCTAAAAAATTAACAACACAATTTTATCTTTTTTGGCTTTTGTACGATTTTATGCACCTCGCCACAAAGCTTTTGTTCAATTACACCAAGGGTGCGCAGTCGCTTTTGTCAGTTATTTCCAGCTTTTCCCTGCCCAATACAGGCAAGCCCCATACCGCCGATGTAGCACAGCGCAAGGCCGGAAAGCAGTTCCGGCAACACCGCCGCCATGCCGCCGCCAAAGCCTGCTGCCAACAGCAGGAGCACCCGGGGCAGCTCCCAGCACAGGCACAGACAAAAGGCTGCAAGCGCCGCTGCGTGCAGGGTGCGGCCGTTTTCCGGCCGGGGCAGATATAGCGTGCGCGCCAGCGCCGCCAGAAGCAGCAACGCCGCCATCTCCTGCCAGACTGCTGCCGTGGGCTGTACCCGGTGCCAGCTGGAACTGTTCTCCATAAAGCGCATCAGCACATTCCAGTAGAACAACGCACTGCCCGCAATGGCCAGCGGCAGACCGCCGACGGGCGTTTTCCAGCCGTCTCCGCGCAGCCAGCTGCGGCCGAGGTTGCTCAGCCACACGGCACAGGCCACCTCCAGCAGAATGCGCACAAAGGTGCTTACCGTACCGGCGGCCAGCACAAACTGTGCTGCACCGGCAGCCAGCATACACACTGCCCCGGCAAAGGCCAGCACGCCTGCCGCCGGGCGGCGGCTGCGCAGCGGCTCCGGGGGCAGCGGGCGGCTGCGCCCGGCCAGCACTGCGGCCAGCACCACAGCGCCCAAGACGAGATACCGCCACCACACCGCACCTGCGGTACACAGACCGGTGGCCGCGTCGGTGGCAAAGGCAAGGTCTGCGCCGCGGCCAAGGCCAAGCAGCACGCAGAGCAGGACAACAACGAACTCTAACGGTTTCATTAACGCTCCTCGATGGGCTTATATTTCTGGCGCACGCCCAGATACTTGTAGGCCGGGCGGATGATACGGTTGGCAAAGATCACCTCTTCCACCCGGTGTGCGCACCAGCCCGGCACACGGGCGATGGCGAACAGCGGGGTGTACAGATCCTCCGAGATGCCCAGCATATTGTAGATCAGGCCACTGAACAGGTCCACGTTGGCGCACACCGGCTTGGAGCTGCCCTTTTCCTCAGCAAAGATGCCGGGTGCCAGCCGCTCGATGCTGCACAGCATATTGTACTCTTCCTCAAAGCCCTTTTCGTAGGCCAGATGCTTTGCGCGCTGCTTCAGGATGACCTCACGGGGATCGCTGATGGTGTAAACCGCATGACCCATGCCGTAGATCAGGCCGGAGCCGTCGCCCGCCTGCTTGCGCAGGATGCGGCGCAGATACTCGCGCACCTCGTCGTCGTCCTCCGGGTGCTCCACATGCTTGAGGATATCCTGCAGCTGACGGTTGACCATCAGGTTGGCACCGCCGTGCTTGGGGCCCTTCAGCGCGCCAATGGCGGCTGCAATGGCCGAGTAGGTGTCGGTGCCTGAGGAGGACAGCACACGGGCGGTAAAGGTGGAGCAGTTGCCGCCGCCGTGGTCTGCGTGGACCAGCAGGCACATATCCAGCAGCTTTGCCTCCTCGTGGGTGAACTTCTGATCCGGGCGGTAGGTGCTGAGGATGTGCTCTGCCGTGCTCTGGCCGGGCTTGGGCAGGTGGAAGAACATACTCTGTTTATCGTAGTAGCGGCGCTTCATCTGGTAAGCGTTCACCATCATGGTGGGCATGCTGGCGATCAGATTGATGCTCTGGCTCAGGATGTTCTCCAGACTCAGATCCTCGGCGTGCTCATCATAAGAGTAAAGGCCCAGCACGCAGCGCTGCAGCTTATTCATGATATTGGGCGAGGGGGCGTTCATGGTGTCCATGAAGCCTTCCGGCAGGGCGCGGTGCTCTGCCAGAATCTCACAGAAATCGTCCAGCTGCTCCCGGTTGGGCAGACTGCCGAACAGCAGCAGCCAGATCACCTCTTCAAACACAAAGCGGTCATTGCGGTAGGCCTCGTCCACGATCTCGTTGATGTTCACACCGCGGTAGATCAGCTTGCCAGGAGTGGGGATCACATGGCCTTCCTGATCCTTTTTATAGCCCACAACGTCGCAGACATTGGTCAGGCCGGCCAACACACCGGTGCCATCCGGGTTGCGCAGGCCGCGCTTGACCCCCAGACGCTCGCTCGTCTCCGGATCGATGTAGTTGTTGGCAACATATTCCTCACACAAAGTCCGCATCGTGTTCGGGTCCAGCGTTGCCACCTCCGAATGTGCAAAATTCATAAGGGGAATTCTCCTTTCATCCTATTTATATACTTTCCCGCCCACCCTCAATGATGGGTATAATTCTATATTATCGCTTTTGACGAGTAAATTCAAGCATTAACTTCACCGTTCAGCGCACAAAAAGCCGGTTTGGTGCTTTTTTGCGCTTGCACCACAAAAGGCTTTTTCCCTGTTTCGCATCTTTTTTCAGGGTATATCCGGTATTCTGATTAAAAAAACACCGCTGTCGGAGGGTTTGGGACTATGAAAAAGTTTTTTCTGCCAATCTTTGCGGTCCTGCTGGTGCTGGGCAGCATTCTGCCGCTGGCTGCCTACCGGGTCACACGCGCCGTGCTCAGCGGGGCAGAGCCCGCATCTTCTGCCGTATCTTCGCCTGCAGCATCTGCGCAGCCGCCAAGTGCCGTGCCTTCTGCGGATGCCGAGACCTTTCTGGTGGAGGATCAGGCCACCGGACAGGTGCTGGAGCTTTCCCGTCAGGAATACGTTCTGGGTGCTGTCGCCGCCGAGATGCCGGTGAGCTGGCCGGACGAAGCGCTCAAGGCACAGGCCGTTGCCGCCCACAGCTATGCGCTCTACTGCCGGGACCACACCACCCTGCAAAGCGGCGCTTGGCTCACTGCCGACCCAGCCCGGCGGCAGGGCTGCCTGACCGAGCCGGTGCTGCGCAGCTACTGGGGCACCGCCTACGAGCAGAATTATGCCCGCCTCTCCGCCCTTGTGGACGAGGTCTTGGATGAGATACTTTATTATGAGAACGCTCCTGCCTGCGCCAGCTACTTTGCCATTTCCAATGGGCAGACCGAGGCCAGCGAAAATGTATGGGGTTCCGCCCTGCCCTACCTCATTTCAGTGGACAGCAGCACCGACCGTTCCGCTGACAACTACGAATACACCGTCACCTTTTCCGCAGAGCAGGTGCAGCAGGCCCTTGCAGGCCTTGGCATTTCTGCCGGCCTCGCCGCGCCGGAAGGCTGGTTCGGCCCGGCAGCGCTGACCAGCGCCGGATACACAAAAACCGTCACGGTCTGCGGGCAGACCGTTTCCGGCACGACCCTGCGCCGGGCGCTGGGCCTGCGCAGCACAAGCTTTACGGTACAGTACCAGAGCGGGAATTTCAGCTTTACCACCCGGGGTTACGGCCACGGCGTGGGCCTGAGCCAGTGGGGCACAAAGGCCATGGCGGAGCAGGGCAAAAGCTATGCCGATATTCTGGCGCACTACTACCCCGGCACGCAGCTGCAAGGATGAAAAAGCGGCCCGCACCGCAAAGGCACAGACCGCTTTTCTATTCACTCTTTTTCTTATACCCGCACCATATCCGGGGTGATCTCGGCCAGAGAATGCGCACCGCACATCTGCATGGTGTCGGCCAGCTCACCGGCCAGCTTATCAATGTAGCACTTCACGCCTTCCTCGCCGCCGCCATACACAGCCGTGACGAACGGGCGGCAGATCAGCACGCCGTCTGCACCCAGTGCCAGTGCCTTGAACACATCCACACCGGTGCGGATGCCGCCGTCCACCAGCACCTTCACGCCGGTGCCCTTGAGGGCTGCGGCGATTTCCGGCAGCACCTCGGCGGTGGCAGGGCACTGATCCAGCACGCGGCCGCCGTGGTTGGACACCACGATGGCGGCGGCACCGGCCTGCTTTGCCTTCAGTGCGCCCTTAACGGTCATCACGCCCTTGACGATGAAGGGACGCTCGGCCAGCTGCACAATCTCGGCCAGTTCCTCCACGCTCTTGCTGCCGGCGGGCGGGGTCATGTTCTTCAGGAAAGGCAGACCCGCTGCGTCCACATCCATGGCCACGGCAAAGCAGCCGCTGGCCTTGGCCTGTGCCATTTTCTCGCGGATGGTGTCGATGTTCCACGGCTTGATGGTGGGCACGCCACAGCCGCCCGCAGCGCCGATGGCGCGGGTAGCCATCTCCATCACGGTGGGGTTGGTGCCGTCACCAGTAAAGGCAGCAATACCGTTTTCGGCACAGGCGCGCACCAGTACATCGTTATAGGTCATATCGGTGTAGGTATCGGAATAGTGCAGGTTCACTGCACCCACAGGGCCCGCAAAGAAGGGATAGCGGAAGCTTTTGCCGAACAGCTCCAGCGTGGTGTCCGGTGCACCGCCGGGGCACAGGGTGTCCATGTTTACCCGGATATCGGCCCACTTATTATAATTGCGGATAGCGGTATCGCCCACGCCCTTGGCACCCGGGCCGGGGATCTGGTTTTTACAGGCCACGCCGTTGCACACCGGGCAGGCCTTGCAGTATTGACCAATGCAGGTACGGGCATTGGCAAGTACTTCAGGATAAGTCATAAAAGCATCCTCCTTATATTTCCCGCCGCTGCGGCACAAAATGACCCACCGCAGTGCTCTTTGCCCTCAATATAGACCTATTTTAAAGGTGCGTCAAGGGCTTTTTGTGCTTTCCATCCATGCGGTAGAATACTTTCTCGCGTTTTTTCGTCATTTTTAAAAAAGTCCGATTTTTTTCAAAAAAATCCTTGACAAAAAGCCTGCTTTCAGGTATTATAGTGGAGCGCCAAGGGCACCCGCCCAAAGGCAGAACAGAAGATGTGGAAAGATGGCTGAGTTGGTCTAAGGCGCACGACTGGAAATCGTGTAACGTGTCAAAAGCGTTCTGGGGTTCGAATCCCCATCTTTCCGCCAGAAACCTGAAACAGAAATGTTTCAGGTTTTTTGTTTTGTCCGCAGTTTGCGGCGCTTGACATTTGCGTGCAGTTCCGTTATGCTGAAGCAAATACGTTTTACCGGAAGGAGAGGTTTCCCATGGCATCTTCCCACAAAAAGCGCACCGGTCTGCGGGCGGCGCTGATCGTTCTGCTGTGTCTGGTTCTGGTGTGCGTGGTGGCTGCGGCAGTGCTGTACAGCTTCGTCAGCCGCAGGGTCAAGGCATTCCAGAGCGGTGCCAGCTTTGCGCTGGACTACACCATCACCTCCACCGAGGCCGAGCCCCCTGCTCTTTACGCCCTGCTGGACAAGTTCGGCGGCACCACCGGCAGTCTGACCGGCCAGTACACCCCCCGGGCGGTGCAGCTGGCGCTGTACCCAACGGGCACCAGCACCGTCAACGATGCCCCTCTGACCCGGATGTACATCAGCGAGGAAGAGACCCTGTACGACGCCGGGCAGCTGTACAACAAGCTGCGCAGCACGGTTGTGGCCGAGTATCCGCTGGCAAGCCTGCTGCTGCCGGGCTGGTCGCTGGGCAGCTACATTTCCCAAGACCAGCTGGCCACCCTGCTGGGGGTAGACCCCGCCGCCACCGGCTTGCAGCAGGTGAACGACTTCCAGCTGGACTTGAAACAGCTCAAAACCGTGCAGCCCGCCAACGCGAAAGAAGGTTACCTCTACCTTCAGCTGCCGAACCTCGCCGCCGGGGAGGATGCGCCGCAGCTGATTCTGGGCATCGAAAAGCAGGGTCTGCTCAAGACCCTGTCCCCCAAGGTGCACATCCTGCTGGACGTGCCCGCCCACCACATCCATGCAGAACTTTCCGGCACGGTGACTGCCGCCCAGACCGTGGTGACCGCCCCTACTTCCCGGATGCAGGACTCTGACGTGGAAAGCCTTGTGCAGCTGCGCAAAACCATCGAGAGCATCGTGCAGTTCGTGCAGACCGCTGCCCAGAGCGATGATGCTGCCGCCCCTGCTGCATAAAAAGCTTCTATAAACGCAAAAAATCGGACAGACCGCGGTCTGTCCGATTTTTTGCGTTTTATGATTTCTTACTTCTTTACGGTCTTTTTGCAGGGTGCACGCTTTGCCTTGGGCTTTGCGGCGGCAGGGGCAGTCTTGGCTTCCGCTGCGGGCGCTGCCTTGGCAGCCGGTTCAGCCTTAGTAACAGGCTCGGCCTTGGTTGCCACGGCGGGAGCTGCCTTCACCTCTACTGCGGGAGCAGCAGGCTCAGCCTTTGCCTTAGCAGCCTTTTTCGCAGCGGGCTTTTCTGCCTTGACCGGCTCTGCAGCCTTTGCGGTGGGAGCAGCGGGCTTCTCCTCCACCTTCTTGGCGGTGCGGGGCTTGCGGGCTGCGGGCTTCTTGGCGGGAGCGGCTTCCTTGGCCGGTGCGGCCTTCGTCTCGGCAGCGGGTGCTGCTTGTTCAACCTTGGCGGCACGCTTTACGCGGTCCTTTACCTCAGAGATGACCCACAGCTGGTCACCACCGCCGGGCACCTCCTGCCAGATCTGCAGCACAGCGCCCACCTCGGCGCCAATGCCCACGGTGTCCACGCACTTGCCGCCTGCCCAAGAAGAGCGCAGACGCACGGTGCCCTCCGGGGTGTGCTCCACCTTCCACATCTGGGACGTGCCGCCCACGTCCTCCCACAGGTGCAGCCATGTGCCGTTGGCAGTGCCGGTCATGGTCAGATCCAGCAGCTTGCCGGAGGCACGGTTGCGGATGCGGTACACACCATCGCCCTCGCGGACAAAGCTCCACTCCTGTTCGGGCTTGTGGTCATACTTGCCCAGACGGACAGTGCCGCCGTCCTTGCTGCCCTCCACTGCCTGAATGACATTGCCGGTGTGAGCGGCAATGGTATAAAAGCGGTCGGCCTCGATCACAGTTTGTGCTACGGATTTCATGTACAAATCCCTCCCAATCATAAAATGCACAGATTTTTCCAATTCCTTCTTATAAAGAATACCACATATCGTGATTTTTCACAAGCAATTCGACAATTCTTTAGCACTTTATATAGAATCCATCCTGTTTTCGCCTGCTTTTTCGCCCCTTCGCAGGGGCGAAAGGCCGTTTTTACTCCCTCTCGACATTTTGTCGCAACTGCGTTATACTGTTTTCATCAGGACTATCTGCCGCTCTGGAAGGGGCGGCTTTCTCGTTTTTGAAGGAGGATATTTTCCCATGACCCAGCAGGACCGCACTGCGGTGCAGTATCATAAAATGACCGAGACTCCGATCCCCCGGCTGATCCTCAGCCTTGCCGCGCCCACGATTTTGAGTATGCTGATCACCAGCATCTACAATCTGGCCGATACCTTTTTTGTAGGGCGCATCTCCACCAGCGCTTCCGGCGCGGTGGGTGTCGTTTCCAGCCTGATGGCCATCATTCAGGCGCTGGGCTTTATGCTGGGGCACGGCTCCGGCACCATCATCAGCCGCCGCTTGGGCAGTCAGGATACCCACGCCGCCACCCGCTTTGCTTCCACCAGCTTTTTTACGGCGCTGGCCTTTGGCGTAGTGCTGGCGGTGGTCGGCCTTGCCACCCTGCCGGACTTTATGATGCTGCTGGGCAGTACCAAAACCATTCTGCCCCACGCCTGCGCCTACGCCCGGCCCATCCTGCTTGCCGCACCGCTGATGATCTCCAGTCTGGTGATGAACAACATCCTGCGGTATGAGGGCAAAGCAAACCTTGCCATGGTCGGGCTGGTCACCGGCGGACTGCTGAACATTGCACTGGACCCGCTGTTCATGTTCGCTTTAGGGCTGGGCACTGCCGGTGCCGGGATCGCCACTGCCCTCAGTCAGACCATCAGCTTTGGCATTCTGCTGTATATGTTCCTGCGGGGCAAAACGGTCAGCCAGTTCCGGCTTTCTGCCGTCACCCGGGAGCCGCGCGAGTTTTTGCAGATCCTTGCAGGCGGCGCGCCCAGCTTTGGCCGTCAGGGGCTGAACAGCATCGGCGGGATGCTGCTGAACATTGCCGCCCGCAGCTACGGCGATGCCGCCGTGGCGGGCATGAGCATTGTGTCCCGCATTTTTATGTTCATCCTCTCAGTGGCCATCGGCGTGGGACAGGGCTTGCAGCCGGTGGCGTCCTTCAACTACGGCGCCCGCAAATACCACCGAGTGCGGCAGGCCGCCGTCTTTACCCTGAAAGCCGCCTTTGCGCTGCTGGTGGTGCTGATCGCGGTGTGCTGGTGGAACGATGAAAACCTGATCCGCCTGTTCCGGGATGACCCGGCGGTCACCGCTGTGGCGCTGCCCGCCTTCCGCTACCAGTGCTTTGCCATCCTTCTGCAGCCGGTGATCGTGGTGACCAACATGACCTTCCAGAGCGTGGGCAAGGCCGGGCGTGCCACCTTTCTGGCCTGCTGCCGGCAGGGCGTGTGCTTTATCCCGTTGATTCTTGTACTTCCCCGGGTGCTGGGGCTTGTGGGCGTGGAGCTTTGCCAGCCCATTGCGGATACGCTCACCTGCTTCATTTCTCTACCCTTTTTGCTGGCCTTTCTGCGGCAGCTGGAGCAGATGGACAAGGCAGAAGCGTCCCATGCCCCGGCGCAGCTGTAATGCAATTGTAACCGTTTTTAGCCGCATTTTTCTGCAAGTTCTGCAATGAAAAATGCGGCTGTTTCGTATTCTGAGTGAACGGAAAAAATTTCCTCCCTGTTTTTTGCAAAGGAGTGGTTTTTATGAAGCGTGTTGTCTTGCGTATCGGCTGCGGGGCAGTCTGCACTGCCCTTGCCCTTACTTTAGGCTGCGGCTGTACCCTGCTGCCGCCCGCCACCGGCGTGCCGGGCGCTGCAAGCTCTGCGGTTTCGGTACCTACGGACGACAACGGCAAACCCCTGTACGACCCTGCCGTGCTGAACGATAGCCGTTTGCGGGTGCTGTACTGCGACAGCCGTTCCGGAAGCAGCACCACCATCCTGTGCGGCAGCACCCCGCTGCACCAGTCTACCCGCAGTGAGAACGTCTCGCTGGTGGAGGACAGTGTCACCGGCACCGCAGACTACTGGCTGCGCAGTTGGTCCGACCCCACCGGCCGGGGCGGACGCCGCACCGCCCTGTACGACAAGACCGGCACCGAAGTAATGTCCTTTGAGGGCGAGCAGAGCGCCACCCTGCAAAACGGCCTGCTGGTGCTGCAGGAGAGCCGCCTGATCGATGGCGGATACGTCCCGGAGTCCGGTTATGGCACCTGTCAGGTCATCGACCTTGCCACCGGCGCAGCGCTGCCGGTACCGGAAGGTGCATACAGCTGCACCCTATGCGGCGATAAGCTGGTGTTCAGCTGCTACGCCCGCCCGGAGGGACTGGACGATTACGACTGGGATACCGACTACCAGCAGAACCGCTGGGTGGTGGTGCAGGAGAAGGACGGCACCCCCGTCTACCGCGCCGAGGCCGCCTCGGCATACCGCCTTTTCTACGACAGCGACACCCTGAGCGACTGGGTGAAGCTGGACGTTGCCACCGGAGAGGAAACCACCGACCAAATCCTGTACAACACCCAGACCGGCGAGCAGTACACGGGCTTTTTGCAGGTCTATCCGGGTGGTCTTGCCAGCTTTTCCACCAGTGACGGCCGGTACGAACTGCGGGACATGACCACAGAGGACCGCGGACTGATCTCCACCTTTGACGAGCAGCCCAGCCAGTATTTCCCGGGCTATGTGGTAACATGGCACAGCGGCGAGGGCCATGGCTACGAACTCTATGATTTGGAGACAGGCGCAAAGACCCCGCTGTACGATGTGGACGCCACCGACAACACCGTAGCCGTCTACGCGCTGGACGGCAGTCTGCGGGTGTACAGTAAGGACAACGGCAAGCTGCTGACCGACACCACCGTAGAACCGGTGGAGCACCAGCAGCGAGTACGGATGAGCAACTGCGGCACCGGCTACGTCTGGCTGGAATTGCAGGATAACGACCGCTACGAGACCACCGCCACCCGGCTGTACGGCCCGCAGGGGCTTGTCAGCGACCTGACCGCCCTGCAGGGCAAGTACAGTTACGTCAACTACCTGACCACCGACCCCGACGGCAGACCCATGTTCTACGGCAGCCGCGCCGCTGCGGGCAGCGCCTACGGCAGCGTATGCGATGTGCTGAATGCAGACGGCAAGGTGGTGCTGCAGGGACTTTCCAGCTGCACCGGGTACTATTCCAACAGTCTGAATGCCCTGCCCGACCATGTGTTTGCCGCACAGCGGGGCTTCTATGTGGGCTGGATGGACACGAGCGGCAACTGGCTGTACTGCCAGAGCATTTTCTCGTCTGCCACTGCGGACGATGTACCGAGTTATGGCTATTGAGTTAGGAGGGCTTTCTTATGAAAAACGCTAAAATTTCCCGCCGCAGTTTTCTGCTGGGGCTAGCTGCCTGCTCCGCCGCCGGGGTGCTGACCGCCTGCAAGGGCACGGATGCGCCCTCCGGCAGCACCGCTTCCTCTGCCGCAGAGCCGCCCGCGTCCTCTGCAGCGTCCTCGACTGTGCAGCAGCCTGAGCCGTTCCTGACCGAAGCGGAGTTTCCCCCGCTGGACGGCAGCACCGCCTGCATTCCGCTGATGGCGCAGATGCTGGCCGATACCACCGGCATGGACTTGGAGGAAGCCCGCAGCAGCATTACGGTAAGCACCACCGCCTACGCATGGGAAAACTTTGGCCTGTACGACACCACCACCCGGATGCTGGTGGTGTACGAAGCGCCGGACTATGTAAAGGAAGAGCTGCAAAAGGCCAATGTGGAGCTGGAGCAGAAACCCATCGGGGTGGACGCGCTGGTGTTCATCGTCAACGAGGACAACCCGGTGCAGGCGCTTAGCCAGCAGCAGCTGCGGGACATCTACGCCGGGAAGATCACCAACTGGAAGGATGTAGGCGGCAAGGATCAGGAAATCGTTGCCTTCCAGCGCGGCGAGGACTCCGGCAGCCAGACCCTGTTCAAAAAGCTGCTCATTCAGGGCGGAGAGTTGATGACCCCACCCTCTGAGCTGGCACCTGCCGCCATGGGCGAGCTGGTGGACAGCATTGCCGATTACAACAACAGCGCCAACGCCATCGGTTTCTCCGTGTATTACTACATCGACCAGATGTATTCCAAGCCCGGGCTGCGGCTGCTGGCGGTGGACGGTGTGACCCCCAGCAACGACACTCTTGCCGACGGCAGCTACCCCCTGTGCAACGATTTCTACGCCGTCATCCACCCAGATGCCGCCGCCGACAGCCCGGAGCGCCGTCTGTACGACTGGCTGGATACCGACGCCGGGCAGGACTGCATCAAAAAGTCCGGCTATGTGGCCGTCGGCCCGCAGACCACCGTCACCATCGTGGATTGAAATTGACAGACCTTCTCTCGTCTGCTACAATAAAGGCAGGATTTTGTCGATCTTTATGCAGCAGAATGCCGAAAGGAAGGTCTTACTATGGAACATCCCTCTCACCCGGTAGAAAGCCACTGGCGTACCTCCCTGCGCAACCGCATTATTCAGGCTTCCAGTCTGCTGGAAGTGCTGTTATCCGGGCTGGTGCTGATTGGTCTGCTGCTCAGCGTTGTGCCCCTGATCCGCTGGATGCCCGGCCTGCTGTTCGATGGCAACGAGGCAGAGATCCGCACCTTTCTGGAGCGCAGCTTGGACATTGTGATCGGCATTGAGTTCATCAAGATGCTGGCCAAGCACAGCCCCGGCAGCAGCCTTGAGGTGCTGCTGTACGCCATTGCCCGCCATCTGGTGGTGGGACACGATTCCGCCGTGGAGAACCTGCTCAGCGTTGGCGCGATTGCGCTGATCTTCATTGTGCGCAAGTTCTTCTTTGTCCCGGCCTTTGGCGCACACCTGCCGGACGGTCATCCTGCGCCGGATCTTACCCCCGCCCAGAGCGGCATCCCCGCCGACTGGTTCCGTCGGCGGCATTCCGAAGCAAAGCCTGAGGAAGAGACCGAGACAAAGGAATAAGCATATACAAAAACCACCCCGCAGCGGCCGGTGAACGGCTGCTGCGGGGTGGTTTACTATTTTCTGTTACTTTTTGCCGTGACGGCCAAAGCGGTACTCCTTGCCCTCGCGGATGCGCTGGATATTGGAGCGGTGCATATAAATGACCATTGCGGCCATAATCACCGAGCCGATGGTGCACACGGTAAGGTCGGCGGCAGAATAGCCCCGGAACACCCCGTACAGGATGGTGAGCACCGGGTAGAGTGCTGCCATGGTCACGCTGCCCAGTGACACCATGCCGGTGGGCAGCAGGCAGGCCAGAAAGATGACCGCCAGAAAAGGGATCAGCACCGGCTGGATGGCCAGAATAGTGCCGCCCGCCACCAGCACGCCTTTGCCGCCCTTGAAGCCGAAATACAGGGGCTTCAAATGGCCGATAATGGCAAAGATCGCAGCCAGATACACCGCAAGATAGGGCGAGAGCGTGGTGCTTTCCGGCATCAGGGTGAACAGCCAGCGGCCGATGCACACGGCCAGCACACCCTTGAGCACATCACCAAAAGCGGTAAGTGCCGCCGCCTTTTTGCCGAAGGTGCGCAGCATATTGGTCATGCCTGCAGCGCCGCTGCCGTACTTGCGTACGTCATCGTGGTACAAAAACTTGCTGACGAGGATACCGGTGTCGATGCTGCCCAGCAGATACGCCTGTACAGCGGACACCGCAGCGATGAGAACAGATTTCATCATCTGAGCCTCCCTGACGTGTTATACGTCCTTGGCACCCACCTCGCCGGAGCCGCGCTCCCGCACGACCAGACGGATGGGCGTATGCTCCAGACCAAAGTTTTCGCGGATCTGGTTGATGAGATACCGCTGATAGCTGAAGTGGAACAGGTGCTTTGCGTTCACGAAGGCCACGAACGTGGGGGGACGGGTGGAAGCCTGTGTCAGGTAGTAGATCTTCAGGCGGCGGCCCTTGTCGCTGGGGGGCTGCATCCGGGCAGTAGCGCGGGCAAGCATCTCGTTCAGCACGCCGGTGGGCACGCGGGCACCGTTCTCGGCATCCACATCCCGGATCAGCTGCATCAGCTTGTTCACGTTGTAGCCGGTCTGGGCAGAGATGAAGATAATGGGTGCATAGCCCATAAAGCTGAAGCACTCGGCATAGCCGCGGCGCTGCAGTTCCATGGTGTTGGTCTCCTTGCCTTCCACGGCATCCCACTTGTTCACCACGATGATGCAGGCCTTGCCCTGCTCGTGGGCGTAGCCTGCCACCTTGCTGTCCTGCTCGGTAAAGCCAACAGTGGCATCCACAAGGATCAGCGCCACGCGGCTGCGCTCCACAGCGGCCAGTGCGCGCACCACCATGTAGCGCTCCAGACCATCGCTGATGTTGCTGCGCTTGCGCAGACCGGCGGTATCGGTAAAGATGAACTTGCCGTAGGCGTTGTCCACCGGGGTGTCGATGGCATCACGGGTGGTGCCGGCCTCGTTGGCCACGATCATGCGGTTCTCGCCCAGAATGCGGTTGGTCAGGCTGGACTTGCCCACATTCGGGCGGCCGATGATGGCAACCGGGATGCGGTCCTCTTCCACCACCGTCTCGCTGAAGTCCAGATGGGCGCACACAGCGTCCAGCAGGTCGCCGGTGCCGTGGCCGTGCACGGACGAAATGGGCATCACCTCGTCAAAGCCGAGGTTGTAGAACTCGTACATCTCCATGGGGGCATCGCCCACCTTGTCGCACTTGTTCACGGCCAGAATAATGGGCTTGTGGCTGCGGCGCAGCATGTGGGCCACATCCTCGTCCGCGGCGGTCAGGCCGTCGCGCACGTCCACCACCATGATGATGCAGTCTGCAGTGTCAATGGCGATCTGGGCCTGCTCCCGCATGTGGGCCAGAATGCCCTCGGTAGCCTTGGGCTCAATACCGCCGGTGTCCACCAGCAGGAAGTCATGGCCGTTCCACTCGCAGTTGGCAAAAATGCGGTCACGGGTAATGCCCGGCGTGTCTTCCACAATGGCAAGGCGCTGACCGCACAGCTTGTTGAACAGGGTGGATTTGCCCACGTTGGGGCGGCCCACCACTGCTACGATCGGTTTGCTCATAGGGGTTCCTCCTTTCTTACAACCCTCTCAGGCACGGCTTACGCCGCGCCAGCTCCCCCGAAAGGGGGAGCTTTTATCACTTCTGCCGAAAGATGCATAAAACCTCGCCCTTCGGGAGAGGTGGCATCGCGCAGCGATGACGGAGAGGGTTTTCTTTTATGCTCTTCTTCTCCTTGCAATGTGCAGGCCGCTGCGCAGCAGGGCGCGGGCTTCGTCGCCGCCAGAGGTCGGCAACACCTCCACCTTCACGCCAAGGCGCTGGGCCAGCTGGTCAGTGGTGATGTCATCCAGAAAGGTGTCTTTTTCCTCCCGCAGCATCACGGCGGGCACGCCCAGCGTGCCGCTGGTCAGCTTGCCCTCGCACTGAGCAATGATATCGGTCGCCGTTACAAGCCCGGCCACACCCACATTGCCGCCGAAGAATTTGTTCTTGATGGTGTGCACCGTCACCTCGACCATGGGGTACTGGCGGTGCAGCTCAGCCATCATCTGGCGGATGAGCGGCGAAGCCATTTCGCCCGTGACCACGTCCATCTTTTTGGTGCCATAGATGCGGTGGGGCTTTTCCAGCTCCGCCAGAAATTCCGAGGCATACAGGCGCATCATGCCCACGCCGTTTTCCAGCTGGTCGAAGTCCTCGTAGAACTCTTCCGGCGGGATGGGCCTGCCTGCCTTGAGGTACCATTCATCACTGGGATAAATGATGCGCTTGCCGTGGCGGCGCTTGCACTCATCGCCGAATTCTTCCATGATGTCGATGACTTCGGCGCTGGTCTTTGCATCATACGGTGTCTGCTTGAACAGCTTCTCGCGGTAATCCGTCACGCCGCAGGGCACCGCAGCGATGCTCTGCACCATAGGGGTCAGCTCCAAAAGGTCGGAGAGGGTACGGCGCAGCTCGTCGCCGTCGTTGATGCCGCGGCACAGCACCAGCTGACAGTTGACGGCGATGCCGCCCTCCACCAGACGGGGCAGATACTTGAGCACCTCGCCGCCGCGCTTGTTGGCCAGCATCCGTACCCGCAGTGCGGGGTTTGTCGTGTGGACCGAGACGAAGATCGGGCTGATATGCATCTGGATGATACGGTCAATTTCGTGGTCGGTCAGGTTTGTCAGCGTGATATAGTTGCCGAACAGGAAGGAGAGCCGCTCGTCGTCATCCTTAAAATAGAGCGGCTCCCGCATACCGGGCGGCAGCTGGTCAATAAAGCAGAACATACAGTGATTGGCGCAGCTGTGCTTTTCGTCGCCCAGATAGGTCTTGAAGTTGCAGCCCAGCGGCTCATACTCTGCCTTTGTGATCTGCACGGTGCGGTGCTGCTCGTTCTCACACACTTCCAGGGAGAACGAGGTGGGCGTTGTATAAAACTGGTAGTCCAGTGCATCGTTCAGGGGATGACCGTCGATGGCCAGCAGCGCACAGCCTACGGTAAGGCCGAAGCGCTCCGCGGGGGAATTTTCATCTACCGCTGTCACATACAGGGCCATGGTGTCACACTCCTTTGCGATGGTTGTTCAATAAAAAATGGGGAAGGCATCGCCCTCCCCACGCAAGAGACTTACGCCTCTTTCTTGATGACTTCCTGGCCTTTGTAGTAGCCACACTTGCCGCAAACCTTATGGGGAACCTTCAGTTCGCCACACTGCGGGCACTTCACCAGCGTAGGCGCCTCCAGTTTCCAGACATTAGAGCGACGTTTATCGCGGCGGGCTTGAGAATGCTTTCTCTTGGGTACGATAGCCATAATCGGACACCTCCTTGGTGAAATTCAACTTAATAGTTGTTTTAATATGCTAAGCCTTGCATCTGCAGGGGCAGCATTGTCTGCCGGTTGGCAGGAACACCCTGCCGCCTTCTTCTTGCCGCAGATGGGGCATAGACCTTGACAATCAGCACTGCACAGCAGCACTGCGGGCACCTCAAAAATCAGCTCTTGATAGGCGAGCTCCTCGAGGTCGAGACAACCGTTCTCATTGCACGGCAGTTCAAAATCCGGATCCTCCAAATCACGATCCCGCACGAAGTATTCGCGTGTAAAATCGTAATCCCGGGTCAGCGGCTCCAGGCAACGCGCGCACTCGGCATCAATATGAGCCCTTACACACAAGAGCAACTCTGCGCCGTCTTCGGTCAGCGTCGCCGTAAAGTCACATACTGCCGGGGCGTTTACTCTGTACCCCCCGAAATCCGCCTTGGAGAAATCAGCCTCAAAATGCGCCTCAAACGGCTTGCGGCCACTCTCCAGAAAAGAACGAATATCAAATTGCATAGTACACCTCAAAAGGTTGCTTAAATAGTATACACAAGCGTAAGGGTCTTGTCAACCTGTAAAACACAAAAAGTTGAGATTTTTTTGGATTTTCCGCAGAAAATCGGGGCGGGAAGCACTTTCCCGCCCCGAAATCTCAATTTTTGCGGTTCAGAAGGTTCAGATGACGAACTTCTTCAGGTCCTCCGGCAGGTCAGCCGCATTGGCAGAAACCGTGACGACGACCTCGATGTTGGAGGTGATCTTGTCGATGGCGTTCAGGACCTTGGCGGCAGCGGCCATATCGTGGTCGGTGATGCGCAGGATGCCGTCGAGGAACAGCTCGGTAATATCGTAGTTGCCTGCCAGCACGCCTGCCACAAAGCCGTACAGCATATCAGCACCGGCAACGCCGTACTCGTCAACGTCTACCAGACGGGCGGAGTGGTTGATCTCGGTGGTGAGCTTCATGCACTTTTCAATGACAACAATGTTGCCGGAGGTGGTCTTGACGGCTTTGTCGATCATATCGATCATGGTCTTGGTCTTACCGGAGCCTTTGGTTCCAACAATCAGTTTCAGCATAGGGGGTTACCTCCTTATATTCGTCAGCGCGCAGTGCGCGTAGTTCCTTTAGTCTTTCAGCGCGGCCTCCAGCTCAGCCTTGCGGTCCTCATAGCCGGGCTTGCCCAGCAGCGCGAACATATTCTTCTTGTAGCTCTCAACACCGGGCTGGTCGAACGGATTGACACTCAGCAGGTAGCCGGAGACGGCGCAGGCACGCCAGTAGAAGTAGATCAGCTCACCGACATCGTGGGCGGACAGGCTGTCGACCTCGATCAGGCCCAGCGGCACGCCGCCGTCGGTGTGGGCGAGAATCGTGCCCTCCATCGCCTTGCGGTTGACAACGCTCATATTCTGGTTGGCCAGGAAGTTCAGGCCGTCAAAGTTGCCCTCAAGCTCCTCAATATAGAAGTCGTCGCGGGTGTGCTTGACGTCGACGTAGGTCTCGAACATGATGCGTGCGCCGTCCTGCAGGAACTGGCCCATGGAGTGCAGGTCGGTGGAGAAGATGCAGGAGGTCGGCATCAGGCCCTTCTGGTCCTTGCCCTCGCTCTCGCCGAACAGCTGCTTGTACCACTCGTTCATCATCGTGAAGTCAGGCTCGAAGCAGGCCAGCGTCTCAACGCTCTTGCCCTTGCGGTACAGGATGTTGCGGGTCATGGCGTAGCGGTAGGCGTCGTTGTCCGGGGACAGCTTGCCGAACTTCTCGCGGCCATCGACAGCGCCCTGCATGAGCTCGTCGATGTCGATACCGGCGCAGGCAATGGGCAGCAGGCCGACAGCAGTCAGGACGGAGTAGCGTCCGCCGACGTCGTCGGGAACGACGAAGGTCGGCCAGCCCTGCTCGGTTGCCAGCTGCTTCAGCGTGCCTTTGGCGCGGTCCGTCGTGGCGTAGATGCGCTTGTTGGCCTCCTCGGCGCCGACAGAATCCTCAAGCAGCTTGCGCAGCACGCGGAACGCGAGCGCGGTCTCGGTGGTGGTGCCGGACTTGGAGATGACGTTGATCGAGAAGCGCTTGCCCTTCGTCAGCTTGATGATGTCGTTCAGGGCCGTGGGGCTGATGGTGTTGCCGCAGAAATAAATCTTCAGGCCGCCGTCAACCTCATTGTGGTACAGGCCCTTAACGGCCTCGACCACAGCACGTGCGCCCAGATAAGAACCGCCGATACCGGCGACGAGCAGCACATCAGAATCCGAGCGGATCTTCTGCGCAGCCTCCTTGATGCGGGCAAACTCTTCCTTGTCATAAGTAACAGGCAGGTCCAGCCAGCCCAGAAAATCATTGCCGGCACCCGTTTTGGATTCCAGCTGATTGTGGGCCAACTCGACCTGCGGATAGATTGCCTCATATTCTTCAGGACGGATGAATTTTGCAAGATGCTTGCCGTTAAAAGAAACAGCCATCTTTAGCTCCTCCTTTATGATTTTATATCCCCATGATACCGTTTTACGTCGGTATTGTCAAGCAAAAGTAGGGGTCTTTTTTCGGCTTTTTCATGAAATTTGCACAAATTCAATTCCGGAGAAGCAGGCTTTGGGCAAGAAGGCGGAGGCAATAGCGGAAACTTAACGCATCAACGTTCTGTGCTGCTGTGATGGGATAACTGCACATTTCCGTGCCCTGATGCAGTATCTTAATGCGGCCCACCTGTTCCCCCGCCGCGACGGGCGCAGACAGCGACGCGGGCAGTTCGACGACGGCTTCCAGGGTGCCGCCCTCGCCCTTGGGCATCAGGCAGTGTCCGGGGCTTTCGTAGTTCAGCGGGACTGTCGCTGCCGTGCCGTGCTCCACGGGCAGCGTCTGCGGCGCGTCGCCGGGCAGCGCGGCGGCTGCGCTCTCATAGTGGGCAAAGCCGTAATCCAGCAGCGTACTGGCTGCCTGGAAGCGCTCCTTGCCCGACGCAGAGCCCAGCACAACAGCGATCAGCCGCAGGCCGTCGCGCTCGGCGCTGGCGGAGATACAGACGCCCGCCTGGCCGGTGGTGCCGGTTTTCAGCCCCGTGATGCCGCGGTAGCTTTTGAGCAGCTTGTTGGTGTTGACGAGCTGGGTCGCGCCGCCGCGCAGTGTATCCATCCAGATCGAGCAGTAGTCCCGCACCTCGGTGTGGTGCAGAAGCATTTCGCGGCTCATCAGGGCGACATCCCGCGCGGTGGAAAGGTGCCCTGCCTCGTCCAGCCCGCAGGCGTTGACAAAATGGGTATTCGTCATGCCGAGCTCATACGCGCGGACGTTCATCATCTCCGCAAAAGCGGTTTCGCTGCCGCCGACATACTCAGCCACGGCCACCGCGGCGTCGTTGGCGCTGGAAATGCAGATGGCTTTGAGCATGTCGTCCAGCGTCATCTGCTCGCCGGGCTCGAGCCAGATCTGACTGCCGCCCATGTGGTAGGCGTGCTCACTGACGGGGACAAAATCGTCAAGGTGTATCTTGCCCGCCTCGAGGGCCTCAAACGCCAGCAGCAGTGTCATGACCTTGGTGATGGAGGCAATCGGGCGCCGGGCATCGGCGTTTTTCTCATAGAGCACCGTGCCGGAGTCCTCGTCGATCAGGATGGCTGCCGCGCAGGGCACGTCAAAGTCGGCGTTGGTCGCCGGGATGATGCCCGCAGCGGACGCGGCAAACCCGCGCAGCAGCGAAAGCACTACCAGCACCAGGCAGAGCAGCAGGGTCACGGCACGTTTTTTCATGGCAGCACACCTCCGGCGAAAATCGCTTTTGTACTACGATATGCTGCTCTGTGCGGAATTAGTATTGCGCTTTTGGCCGGATTCTATTATAATAAATCATATATGTCTACTATTTATAAAAGCAAAGGAATCGTACACCATGCGGGTAACTTTTTACACCTTGGGCTGCAAGGTAAACCAGAATGAAACGGGCGCGCTGGCCCAGCTGTTTGAGGAAAACGGCTACACCGTTGTCTCCAATGAAGAAGGTGCGGATGTCTACATCGTCAACAGCTGCACCGTGACGAACTTCGGCGACCAGAAGAGCCGCAAATGGCTGCGCCGTGCCAAGCGCGAGAACCCCGGCGCGGTGACCGTGCTGACAGGGTGCTACCCGCAGGCCTTCCCGGACGAGGCCGCCGAGATCGCTGAGGCGGACGTTGTGACCGGCTCCGGCAACCGTCACGCAATTCTGACTGACGTGCAGAAGGTGCTGAACGGTGAGGAGGAGCGCGTCGTCGACATCCGCCCCCACGAGAAGGGCGAGCGCTTTGAAGAGCTGCCCATGGATAAGTTTGCCGAGCACACCCGCGCCTTTGTCAAGGTCGAGGACGGCTGCAACCGCCGCTGCGCCTACTGCGTTATTCCGCGCGCCCGCGGTCCGGTGCGCAGCCGCGACGAGGCGAGCGTGCTGGAGGAGCTGCGCCGCCTGGCCGACGCCGGGTATAAGGAGGTCGTGCTGACGGCCATCAGCCTGCCGAGCTACGGCACCGACAGCGGTACGAGCCTGGTGGAGCTGATCGAAAAAGCCGCCGAGGTGCCCGGCATTGAGCGCATCCGGCTGGGCAGCCTTGACCCCGACATGCTGCACGATGACGACATCCGCCGCATGGCCGCCGTAAAGAAGCTCTGCCCGCAGTTCCATTTAAGCCTGCAGAGCGGCTGTGACAAGACGCTGCGCGCCATGCGCCGCCCCTACACGACGGCCCAGTACGCCGATATTGCAGCCAAGCTGCGCGCGGCATTCGGTGCGGACAACGTCAGCTTTACCACCGATGTCATCGTAGGCTTCCCCGGCGAGACGGAGGATGACTTTGAAGCCAGCATGGCCTTTGTGACGGGAATGAGGTTTTTGAAGGTGCATGTGTTCCCCTACTCCCGCCGCGAAGGAACGGCAGCCTACGACTTTGCCGACCAGCTGCCCGAGCATGAGAAGGAGACCCGCAGCCGCCGCATGACCGCCGCTGTGGAGGAGGTACGCGCTGCCGAAGCAGCCGCTATGCAGGGCCGCAAAGCCAGCGTGCTGCTGGAAACGCCGCTGTCCGCCACAATGTTCACCGGCTACACGAAGCAGTACCTGCCTGTGCTGGTCAGCGCACCCGGGCACAAGACCGGCGACATTGTGGAGGTCACGCTGGGTGCCTGGGACGGGAAACGGTGCAGGGCGGAGATCGTTTGATTTATATTGATTGTTGCAACGCCGTTATTCATGCTCGATGTAAGGGGCGATGCTTGCATCGACCCGCGGGCGGATGCAGGCATCCGCCCCTGCAAGCCGGAGATGCCGCCGCGCCGCAAGAGATATTGCATCCATACTGCAGGGAAATCTCTGGATTTTACAGAGATTTTCCTGTTTTTTGTTGCCTGCCCTCTTGCAAAAAGTATGGATTTTTGGTAAAATTTTAACAGGAGCGGGTGTACCCGCTGACACATCACTTTTGGAGCAAACAGAGCAAAACAAAGGAGCAATTACAATGAGAGGCATTTACACCCCCGTAACGGATATCCGTCGCAAGGTGTTCACTGAGGTTGCCCGCATGGCCTATGAGGTCAACGAGCTTTCCGACTACGAAAAGCTGATGCGTGAGCTGCCCTTCAAGATCATTCCCGGTGAGGAAAAATCTCTGCGCAGCAGCATCTTCCTGGAGAGAGCCATCATCTCCGAGCGCGTCCGTCTGGCCATGGGCATGTCCCTGCGTCCGCTGGATGAGAGCGTGCCCGCCAGCGAGGGTCTGGAGCACAGCGTTATTGCGGACAAGTACTACGAGCCGCCGCTGATCAATGTCATCAAGTTTGCCTGCAACGCCTGCCCGGAGAAGGTCATCAAGGTCACGGCCATGTGCCAGGGCTGCCTGGCGCACCCCTGCCAGGAGGTCTGCCCGAAGCACGCCATCAGCTTCCGCAACGGCAAGAGCCACATTGACCAGAGCCTCTGCGTCAAGTGCGGCCGCTGCGTCAACAGCTGCCCTTACAGCGCTATCGTCAAGACCGAGCGCCCCTGCGCCGCGGCCTGCGGCATGGGTGCCATCCACTCCGACGAGCATGGCCGTGCCGAGATCGATTACGATAAGTGCGTTTCCTGCGGCATGTGCCTGGTCAACTGCCCGTTCGGCGCAATCGTTGACAAGGGCCAGATCTTCCAGCTGATCCAGTCCATCAAGCGCGGTGATGAGGTCGTTGCCATCGTGGCCCCCGCCTTCATTAACCAGTTCCCCGGCATGACCCCCTCTAAGCTGAAGGAGGCCATGCGTCTGCTGGGCTTTGCCGATGTGGCCGAGGTCGCTATCGGTGCCGACCTGTGCACCATCGACGAGGCGAAGGACTTCATGGAAGAGGTTCCCGCCAAGATCCCGTTCATGGGTACGTCCTGCTGCCCGGCGTGGAGCGTGATGGCTAAGAAGCTGTTCCCCCAGCAGGCCGAGTGCATCAGCATGGCCATGACCCCCATGGTCCTGACCGCCCGCCTCATCAAGAAGGAAAAGCCCAACGCCCGTATCTGCTTTATCGGCCCCTGCGCCGCCAAGAAGTTGGAGGCCAGCCGCCGTTCCGTCCGCAGTGAGGTCGACTTCGTCCTGACCTTCGAGGAGCTGATGGGTCTGTTTGAGGCCAAGGCTGTCAACTTTGCCGACCTGCCGGACAACCCGGAGGATGCCTTCAACAGTGCCAGTGCAGACGCCCGCGGCTTTGCTGCCTCCGGCGGTGTCGCACAGGCGGTTGTCAATGCCATCAAGAAGATGGACCCGGACCGCGAGGTCAAGGTCATGAGCGCCCAGGGTCTGGCCGACTGCAAGAAGATGATGATGATGGCCAAGGCCGGCAAGTACAACGGCTACCTGCTGGAAGGCATGGCCTGCCCGGGCGGCTGCATTGCCGGTGCCGGTACGCTGGCTGACCCCGCCAAGAGCGTTGCTATGCTGAACAAGTACAAGAACGAGGCTACCATGAAGGTCGCCACCGAGACCCCGTATCAGGATTCTCTGGATCTGCTGCACTATTGATATGTAACTGAACAGCCCCGCATGGAGATGAAAACTCCATGCGGGGCATTTTTTTGCGGTGCTTTGCGGGCCGATGCGAGCATCGGCCCCTACAGGGAGCAAACTTTCCGCTTGCATCGGCGAAAACGCCTGTGGGCGGATATGGGATCCGCCCCTGCCGATTCGGCAAAGCGTTTCTTACTTGTGGTACTTCATTCCTGCGTTGATCGTGCAGGCGCGGTAGAGCTGCTCGGTCAAAACAAGACGCGCCAGCTGGTGCGGCAGCGTGATGCGTCCCAGGCTGATGCGGGCCTGTGCGGCGCGCTTGACGCTGTCGTCCAGTCCGTGGGAGGAGCCGATGACAAACGCCATATCCCCTGCGCCGCTCATGGCTCGGTCTGCAATCATAGCCGCCAGATCCTCACTGGATACCTGCTTACCCTCGACACAGAGCGCAACGAGATACGCACCCCTGCGCACGCTGGCCAGGATAGCCTCTCCCTCCTTTTGCAGCGCTTTGGCAATCTGCCTGTCGCTGGCGTTCTTGTCGGCAATCTGCACCTCGGGCAATTCGATAATACGGAAATTGCAGAAGCCGCCGAGGCGCTTCTGGTATTCGGCCACGCCCTGCGCAAAGTAGGCGGCGTTCATCTTGCCAATGGCAATCAAATCAATATTCTGCATAGGCTCCCCCGCTCAAAATTCAATATACGGGCTGACCTCACTGCGGGACTGGGCCTGAATCAGCACGTCCCGTCCGGGCTGGATGCCCGCGGCCAGCAGCACATTATAGACGGTGGTCATGACCAGCTCCGGCGAGTTGTTTGTCTGGCTCAAATGGCAGAGCGCAAACTTTTTGCAGCCGTCCTGGATCAGGTCCAGAATCTCCGCCGCGCAGGCCTTGTTGTCCAGATGGCCGCGGTCACTGGCAATGCGCACCTTCAAATAATACGGGTACGGCCCGCCGTGCAGGCTGAATGCGTCATAGTTGGCCTCCAGCGCGACGAGATCGCAGCCCATCAGGTTGTCCTGTACGACGGGCGTCAGGTAGCCGAGGTCGGTGGCGAACGCCATGACGCGGCCTTCCGGTGTGCGGATGCGGTAGCCGCAGCAGGGCACATCATGGCTGGTGGGAAAGCTCGTCACCGTGAAGCTGCCGATTTCCAGCGTCTGACCGTCCACGGGGATTGCCTCCACCGCGGGCGGAATCGTGCCGCGGGAGGCCAGGGTATCCAGCGTATCGGCACATCCGTACAGCGGGACGGGGTGCTTTTTCAAAAAGGTATCCAGTCCCGAGACGTGGTCGGAGTGCTCGTGCGTGACGAGGATGCCGACGCAGTCGCTGACCGCCAGACCCAGGGATTTCAGCGCGGTCAGAGTCGTGCGGCAGCTCTTGCCCATGTCGATCAGCAGATACTTGTCCTCACTGCGGATCAGTGCGCAGTTGCCGGAGGAGCCGGAATACAGGGTGGTAAAATATGCCATTCGTTTGTCCTAACGCTTTCCATAAAAATTGGGCCGCCCGGTCAGCGGCCCAAGGGTCCTTTTAGATTGCCCGGCTCACTGCATTGGCCGGAATCTCGACGCGGCGGATGTCCGCGCCCAGAGCCTGCAGCTTTTCTACGATGTTCTCGTAGCCGCGCTCAATGTGGATGGTCTCGTCGACCTCGCTCACGCCGTTGGCGGCCAGAGCAGCCATGACCATGGCGGCACCGGCGCGCAGGTCGGTAGCGCGCAGCGGCGCGGGATGCAGCTCCTTCACGCCTTCAATGACAGCGACCTGGCCGTCGACCTGAATGTTTGCGCCCATGTGGATCAGCTCATCCACATAGCGGAAGCGGTTCTCCCAGATGCCCTCCGTCACGATGGAGGTTCCCTTCGCCAGCGTCAGCAGTGCAGTCATCAGCGGCTGCATATCCGTGGGGAAGCCGGGGTGCGGCATAGTCTTGAGCTTGAGCGGCTTCAGCTCGCCGGTGCGCTGGATACGCAGCGCGTCGTCGAATTCCTCCACCTCGCAGCCGGCCGCGCGCAGCTTGGCGGTGATGGGCTCCATGTGCTTCGGGATAACGTTGTGCAGCGTGATGTCCCCCTTCGTGATAGCGGCGGCCACCATATAGCTGCCAGCCTCGATCTGGTCGGGAATGATGGAGTAGTTGCAGCCGTGCATCTCCTTGACGCCGTGGATCTTGATGACGTCGGTACCGGCGCCGTGTACGTCTGCACCCATCATATTCAGGAAATTGGCCAAATCGACAATGTGCGGCTCACGGGCCACGTTTTCAAGAATCGTCGTGCCTTCGGCCAGGACAGCGGCCAGCATGGCATTCATCGTGGCACCGACGGAGACCGTGTCAAAAAAGACGTGCCCGCCGACCAGATGCTCCGACCTGACGTGGATCTGGCCGTACTCCACGGAATCCTCTGCACCAAAGGCGGTGAAGGCTTTCAGGTGTTGGTCAATCGGGCGCGGGCCCAGATTGCAGCCGCCCGGCATGGCGACCTGACCGGAGCCAAAGCGGCCCAGCAATGCGCCGAGAAAGTAGTAGCTTGCGCGCATCTGGCGTGACAGTTCATTGGATACCTCGGTACTGTCCAAATGCGACGTGTCAATTTCATAGGTGCTGCGGCTGACCATGCGGATGTTCGCACCCAGCTCGCTCAAAATCTGCAGCGACGCCATGACATCACTGATACAGGGCAGGTTTTCAATCAGGCACTTCCCGCCGGCCAGGATCGTGGCCGGGAGTATGGCAACCGCGGCGTTCTTTGCGCCGCCAATGTTGACATCGCCAACAAGCGGCTTACCTCCGCGAATAACGTATTTTTCCAAGTGTAGCTCTCCTTTGTGCGGTAATCGGCTCGTATACCCTCTGTACAGGGCCGACCTATAGTACACACTTTCTAAGATTATACAACATTTTGCGCTAATTGAAAAGGCCTGTCCCCTGCAATTGCAAAATTTTTGTGAAACAGCACAAGATATGTTGACCATGCACCGTAATTTCGCCGGAAATCACATACCCGAGAACAGCGTATAGGCGCTGAACAGCGCACCGTTATAGGACATCTCAAAGTGGCAGTGGTTGCCGGTGGAGTTGCCCGTGGAGCCGACATAGCCGATGACCTGCCCCTGCGTGACGGCCTGCCCCTGAGAAACAGCGATGCTGGACATGTGACCGTACAGCGTCTTGTAGCCGTTGCCGTGGTCGATCTCCACATAGTTTCCGTAGGAATAATGCCAGCCTGCAGCAATGATTGTGCCGGAGTCGGAGGCCAAAATCGGCGTGCCGTAGGCAGCACAGATGTCCGCGCCGCGGTGACCATTGCCCATCCAGCGGCTGACGTACTTATAATTCGGCACAGGCCAGATGAAGGAGCCGGAGCCGACCTTGGCAATCATACCGTTCTTCAGCTTCGTGCCGGTGACGGTGATCTCCGGGGTCGGGGCCTGCAGCACATTGTAGGCCACAGCCTGACGGTCCGTGACCGCGCCGTCGATCATCGTTGTCTCGTAGGTGATCTCCTCGGAGCCGTCTGCACCCTCCTGCAGGGTCACGACCTTGCCGAAATCATACTGGTCGGACTCGGTGTTCTGGGTGTCGAACGGGATGGCGACAGTTTCCGTGTCGCGGCGGACGACCTTGACCTTGATGAGCTCTGCCGAGGACGCACCGGTGGTGATGACCGTGCCCGCAGGAATCTCCTGGTCGAGCGTCAGCAGTTCGGGGTTCATCTGTGCCAGAGAGTCAAACGAAACGCCGGTAGCGTTGACGACGCTCTCGACGGTGTCGCCGTCGACGGCTGTATAGGTGTGGATGCCGCCGCCCTCGGTCAGGGCGTTGATGACGTCCGCGTAGGAGCTGACAGACTCCTGCAGATAAACACCGTCCACGAGGCGGATGTTGTGGGCAAACGCCGTGTAGACGCTGCTGTCCATCGCATTTTCAAACGGTGCCTTGATGTTTTCCAGATAGCTGCGCAGGTGGTCGCCCTCGGTGGTGACGTAGAGCAGCTGATCGTCGACGTAGACAGCCGTGCCGTTGATGATCTCATCACTGGCCGTGCGCAGGATGGCGTTGGCGATCTCGCTCTCGGTCATCGTCTGGTTGCCGATGGAAAGCGAGTAGGTCGGGTAGACATCCCAGCTTGTGTCCTCCACCGCAGAGCCGGAGGCCTGCAGCATACGCTTGGCCGTGTTGATACGGGACTGCACGTCCTCACGGGCGTTTTCAAACACCTGCTCGCTCTCCACGTAACCGACGTTCTCGCCGTTCACCTGCACATTCAGCACAAAGCGCAGCCCCAGCCCGCTGCGCACCAGGACCACAAGCCCCGCTGCGGCAACTGCCGGGAGTATGTAAGTGATGGCGTTCCAGACAACGATGGAGTATTTTCGGATGCCGCTGGCAAGGTATTTTTTCTTGGCACGGCGCACATCGCCATCCTCGCTCTCCACGAGGGTATCGGGGATGTCGCGGATATGACGGATGCCAGAGGCCATCCGCACGAACGGTCTGGTCAGGTCCTCGATCAGCGTGATAATACCGATCAGAATCGGGCGCAGGACAATGAGCAGCAGATTCAGCACGGTATCACCGATGCCGCGCACAACAGCCCCCACTCTGCGGCCTACGCAGACAAAAACATACTCGACCCAGAAGCCGACCATGTACAGCATATCGCCGACAGTGTTGCGGCGGTGCAGGTCCTGCATGTAACGGGCTGCCTTGCGGCGGTTATCGCTGCGCTTTTTTTCCTGCGATGAGTGCGAAAAGCGCGTTACAGGGGTCATCTCCGGGGGTTCGGTGATGCTATCGTTTTTCGGATTGGGATCAGTTTGGATGGGATTCAAAATACGGAAGCTCCTTTCCGTGTGAAGCAAATTTACGTGGGGTCTGCACCGCAGGGCAGACTGTGCAGCTGCCAGCCCGTCAGCAGCTTTTCCTGCCGGGCCAGGGCGGCCATATCCTCGGGCAGCGGACACTCCACACGGAGAGGCTCCCCTGTCAGCGGGTGCGCAAACGCAAGGATGCCGCAGTGCAGTGCGTGACGGCGCAGAAGGATGTCCGACCCGCCGTACAGCGTATCCCCTGCCAGCGGATGGCCGATATAGGACATGTGTACGCGAATCTGATGGGTGCGCCCGGTGCGCGGCCAGCAGGCCAGCAGACTGTGGCCCGGCCCCGCGGCCAGCACCGCGTACTCGGTCAGGCTGTACTTGCCGTCCGCGCACACGCAGCGGCCAATGATGGAGTCACCGCGCCGCGCGATAGGCGCTTCGACCCGGCCCGGCCCCAGCGGCATTGTACCCTGCACAATCGCAAGGTAGCACTTGTGGGCAGACCCGGCCAGCAGCGGTGCGGCAAAGGCGTTTTTCGCGCACAGCACCAGGCCGCTTGTGTTTTTGTCAATGCGGTTTACCGGGCGGAAGATGCCGCTTTCCCCCCGCTGCTGCAGGTGGTACAGCCAGCCGTTGGCCAGTGTGCCGTCAGGATAGTTCAGGGTGGGGTGCACGGCAATGCCCGCGGGCTTGTTGAGCACCGCGGCAAAATCGTCCTCATAGGCGATGGAAAACGGCACGGGCTGCGGGGTCACACTCGTCTCCTGCTCGGGCGGGAGCGCAAAGCGGATGCACTGCCCGGCGTGTACAGGCTCATTCGTGCGGATGGGCTGATCGTCGGCGTAAAAGCCGTCGCCGTCATATTTGACGGACTTGATCAGTCCTGCCGTAACACCCTGCATGCGCAGGAACAGCCCCAGCTTGCAGCCCTCGTTTTCCGGCGGCACGGTATAACGCAAAACGGTCACAGTACCGCCCTCCTTAAAGCCTATATGAGGGTATTATACCACAAAACGCCCTGTGATGCAAACCCCAATGTCTGGCAGAAAGGTACGCTGCGACAGCAAACGGCCCTCCCGGAGGAGAGCCGTTTGTGTTATTTCTGTGATTGCAGCTCCGCGGCGCGCTCCAGCACGGGCCGGAGATACTGCCCCGTGAAGGAGTGCGGGTTCTGCGCGACCTCCTCCGGGGTGCCGGTGGCGACGATGGTTCCGCCGCCGCTGCCGCCCTCGGGGCCGAGGTCGATGATATGGTCGGCGCGTTTGATGACGTCGAGATTGTGCTCAATGACGATGACCGTATTGCCCGCATCAACGAGCTTATCCAGCACCTTGACCAGACGGTGGACATCGGCCACATGCAGGCCGGTGGTAGGCTCGTCGAGGATATAGACGGTCTGCCCGGTATCGCGGCGGGCCAACTCATTGGCCAGCTTGACGCGCTGCGCCTCACCGCCCGAAAGCGTCGTGGCTGCCTGACCCAGCTGGATGTAGCCAAGGCCGACCTCCTGCAGCGTTTGCAGCTTGCGCGCGATCTTCGGAATGTTGGCGAAAAATACGCAGGCCTCCTCCACCGTCATGTCCAGCACGTCGGAGATGGTCTTGTCCTTGTACTTGACCTCGAGCGTTTCACGGTTGTAGCGCTTGCCCTTGCAGACGTCACAAGGCACGTAAATATCCGGCAGAAAGTGCATTTCAATCGTCAGGATGCCGCCGCCTTCGCAGGCTTCGCAGCGTCCGCCCTTGACATTGAAGCTGAACCGGCCGGGGCCGTAGCCGCGCATTTTGGCATCCTGCGTGTTGGAAAACAGCGTGCGGATGTCGCCAAACACGCCTGTGTAGGTGGCCGGGTTGGAGCGTGGCGTGCGGCCAATCGGCGACTGGTCGATGCCGATGACCTTATCGACCCACTCCATGCCCTCGACCTCCTCACACTGGCCGGGGCGGCTGCGCGCACCGTTCAGGGCGGCAGCCAGCGTTTTGTACAGAATTTCGTTGACAAGCGTCGACTTGCCGGAGCCGGACACGCCGGTAACACAGATCAGCTTGCCGAGCGGGAAGTCTACGGTAATGTCCTGCAGATTGTTCTCATGGGCCTTGACGACGCGCAGCGCCTTGCCGTTTCCCTCGCGGCGTGTCTCGGGGACCTCTACGAATTTGCGGCCAGACAGATACGCGCCAGTGATGCTGCGCTTGACCTTGCAGATGTCCGCGACGCTGCCTGCGGCGACGATTTCGCCGCCGTGGACGCCCGCACCGGGGCCGACATCGACAATATAGTCGGCCTGCCGCATTGTGTCCTCATCGTGCTCAACGACGATCAGCGTGTTGCCAAGGTCGCGCAGCCGCTTCATCGTTGCAATCAGCTTATCGTTGTCACGCTGGTGCAGGCCGATGCTCGGCTCGTCGAGCACGTAGAGCACGCCGGTCAGCGCACTGCCGATCTGGGTCGCCAGACGGATGCGCTGGCTCTCGCCGCCGGACAACGAAGCCGCACCGCGGGAGAGCGTCAGATAGCCAAGGCCGACGCTCTTTAAAAAGCCCAGACGTTCTTTTACCTCTTTAAAAATAGGCGCACCTATCATCTCGTCCCGGGTGCTGACCTTGGCCGTGTTGATAAAGTCCAGTTCCTCGTTGACGCTCTTGTCACAGAAATCGGCAATGTTGATATCGCCTACCGTCACGGCTAGGCTTGTCGGCTTTAAGCGGCGACCATGGCAGGCGGGGCATTCCTCGCTGGACATGACAAGGGCGATTTCCTCCTTGACCCACTCGCTGCTCGTCTCGCGGAAGCGGCGCTCCAGATTCGGGATGATGCCTTCGAACTGGTTAAAGTAGGTGCCGGAGCCAAACATACTCTCGCGCTGCATCTCAATACGCTCGTCACCCGTCCCGTACAGCAGGGCGTGCAGGGCCTCCTCGCTGAAGTCCTTAACGGGGGTATCGAGTGTAAAGCCGTAGCGCTTGCCAAGCGCCTTATAGGTCATTTCGGAGATGGAGCCCTCGGCGTAATACCAGCCGCTGGCCTTGATGGCACTTTCCCGGATGGACTTGCGCTTGTCGGGGATGACACGCGCCGGGTCTACCTTCATGAAGGTGCCGAGACCCGTACACTTCTCGCAGGCACCGAAGGGATTGTTGAAGCTGAACATCCGCGGGGTCAGCTCCTCGACGGAGATGCCGTGCTCGGGGCAGGCGTAGCTCTGGCTGAACATCATCGGTTCACCGCCAATGACGTCGATGACGACAAGTCCGTTTGCCTGCGCCAGCGCGGTTTCTATGGAATCGGCCAGACGCCCGCGGACCGTGTCGTTGATGACCAGACGGTCCACGACGATCTCAACGGTGTGCTTGATGTTCTTTTCGAGGTTGATCTCCTCGCTCAGATCGTACATATTGCCGTCGACGCGCACGCGGGCAAAACCGGCTCGGCGGGCGGCATCCAGCTCCTTGGCCTGGGTGCCCTTGCGGGCACGCACAACGGGGGCCAGCACCTGAAAGCGGGTGCGCTCCGGCAGCTTCATGACTTCGTCGACCATCTCGTCCACGGTCTGCTGGGTAATCTCCCGCCCGCAGATCGGGCAGTGGGGCACGCCGATGCGGGCGTACATCAGACGCAGATAGTCGTAAATCTCCGTTACCGTTCCCACCGTGGAACGCGGGTTGTGGCTTGTTGTTTTCTGGTCGATGGAGATGGCCGGGGACAGGCCGGTGATCTCGTCGACATCGGGCTTTTCCATCTGGCCCAGGAACTGGCGGGCATAGCTGGAAAGGCTTTCCATATAGCGGCGCTGGCCGTCGGCGTAAATCGTGTCAAACGCCAGGCTCGACTTGCCGGAGCCGGACAGGCCGGTCATGACGATCAGCTTATCTCTGGGCAGCTCCAAATCGACGTTTTTCAGGTTATGCTCCCGCGCACCCTTGATGACAATGCGGTTGTTCGGGTCGATTTTGATTTTGGAGCTGCGCTTTGCAGGCTTTTTTTCGGGTGTTGTACTCAATTTTTATATTTCCTCCTGCCCTTGCGTGTTTTGGCAGCGGCCTTGCGTTCACTGGTGTCGGCGGCGGTGGGATCTTCTCCGCGTTCCAGCCGCTGAATTTCGTCGCGCAGCTGCGCGGCCAGCTCAAATTGCAGCAGCCGCGCGGCCTCCTTCATCTCCTTGGTCAGGCGTTCAATTGTCTGCTGTCGCTCGGCGCGGCTCATGCGGTGCTGGCGCATCCGCTTGTTTTCCTCGCTCATGCTGATTTCGAGCCCGCCGCCGATGGCCTTGACGATGGTTTTGGGCGTGATGCCGTGTTCTTTATTGTAGGCGTCCTGAATGGAGCGGCGGCGCTCGGTCTCCATGATGGCGCGCTCCATGCTGGGCGTGACCTCATCTGCGTACATGAGCACAACGCCGTTGGCGTTGCGGGCCGCGCGGCCGATCGTCTGAATCAAGCTTGTCTCACTGCGCAGGAAGCCTTCCTTATCGGCATCCAGAATCGCAATCAGCGATACCTCCGGCAGGTCCAGACCCTCGCGCAGCAGGTTGATGCCAACAATAACATCAATTGCGCCGACGCGCAGGTCCTTGATGATCTCCATGCGCTCAAACGTGTCGACCTCGTGGTGCATATACTTCGTCTTGACGCCGTGTTCCTCCAGATAATCCGTCAGATCCTCGGCCATCTTGACGGTCAGCGTTGTGACGAGTGCGCGCTCGCCACGGTCAATGCGGGTGCGGATCTCGCCCAGCAGGTCCTCGATCTGCCCCTCCACCGGGCGCACCATGATAAGCGGGTCCAGCAGGCCGGTGGGGCGGATGACCTGCTCCGCTACGCGGCTGGAATGCTGGCGTTCATATTCACCGGGGGTTGCAGAAACAAAAATCTTCTGATGGATTTTGGCTTCAAATTCTTCAAATTTCAGCGGGCGGTTGTCAAACGCCGACGGCAGACGGAAGCCGTATTCTACCAGCGTTTTCTTGCGGCTGTAGTCGCCGCCGAACATACCGCGCACCTGCGGCAGCATGACGTGGCTCTCGTCGACCATCAGCAGGAAATCATCCGGGAAATAATCCAGCAGCGTTGTGGGCGTGGAGCCGGGCGCACGGCCTGACAGGACAGCGGAGTAGTTCTCAATGCCCTTGCACATGCCGACCTCCTGCAGCATCTCCATGTCGTAGTTGGTGCGCTGCTGGATGCGCTGGGCCTCCAAGAGCTTGCCCTCCTCGGTGAATTTTTTGACCTGCTCCTCCATCTCGGCCTGAATCTTTTTCAGGCCCTCCTGCATCTTTTCGGGGCCGACGATATAGTGGCTGGCCGGGAAGATGGCAACATGACGCACCACGTTCTTGTGCTCGCCGGTCAGCGGGTCAAACTCCACAATGCGGTCAATCTCGTTGCCGAAGAACTCGACCCGAATCGCAAATTCGTCGTTGTAGGCCAGGTGGATGTCCACCGTGTCCCCTTTTACGCGGAACTTGTTGCGGATGAAGTTCATGTCGTTGCGCTCATATTGCAGCTTGACCAGGCGGCTGCAAAGCTCGTCGCGCTCCATCTGCATACCGGGGCGCAGGCTGATGACCATGCTGCGGTAGTCGATGGGGTCGCCCAGCGAGTAGATGCAGGACACCGACGCCACAATGATGACGTTGCGCCGCTCTGACAACGCCGCCGTGGCCGAGTGGCGCAGACGGTCAATCTCGTCGTTGATGGCGCTGTCCTTCTCAATATAGGTGTCTGTGGACGGGATATAAGCCTCGGGCTGGTAGTAGTCGTAGTAGGAGACGAAATATTCTACCGCATCATCGGGGAAAAAGCCGCGCATCTCGGTACAGATCTGACTGGCCAGCGTTTTATTCGGCTCCAAAATCAGCGTCGGGCGATTGCACCGGGCGATGATGTTCGCCATCGTAAACGTCTTGCCGGAGCCGGTGACGCCCAGCAGCGTCTGGGCGTCTTCACCCTCATGGATGCCCTGCACCAGCGCTTCTATCGCCTGCGGCTGGTCGCCGGTGGGCTGAAACGGTGCCTTTAAGTGAAAGACTTCGTCCATAGTCGTTCCTTTCGTGTACAACAATTAGTTGTATAATGATTATAACACGACAAATTTTTAATGTAAATAGGTTTGCCGATATTTTGTACCCAAACCACAGAAAAATGCGCCCTGCCGGGACACGGCAAGGCGCATGGGCGGTGTTCAGCGGCTGGCGGCCTGCAGCACGCCACTGTTTACGCGGTATTCCGGCAGGCTGCCGCGGTTCAGCATCGAACAGCCATCCTCCCCCGCTATGATGATATGATCCATGATCGTAAAGCCGAGCTGGCCGGTGACCTCCATAATATGGTAGGTCGTCAGGCGGTCCGCCTCGGACGGAATGGCCAGCCCGGTGGGATGATTGTGTGCCAGAATGCCGCAGGTCGAGTTGGTGCGGGCCACGGCGCGCAGCAGCTTGCGGGTGTCCACGGCCACGCGGTTGGGAACGCCCTCGGCAATGCGCAGGTCCTGCACAGGGCGGCAGGCGTCGTCCAATAAAATCAGGTAGAGCTGCTCATTCTGCACACCGCGGAACAGCGGCTTTACGTAGGCGATGGCCGTCTCTGCCGTGTTCAGCGACAGGCGGGTCTTGCGCTTTTTCAGCTCATAATAGCGGCTGCACGCCATGACGGTAGAAATCAGCCGCGCACTTTTGGGGCCGACGCCCTCGACCTGCATCAGTTCCTCGGGCTCGGCCTCCAGCACTTTGCAGAAATCGCCGAAGTGCTGAATGAGTCTGTGCGCCAGCGCGTTTGTGTCTGCCCGCGGGATGGAGAGAAACAGCAGATATTCCAGTGCCTCGTGTTCGGCTAGGCTGTCCAGTCCGTCTCGCTCGACGCGCTCCTGCATCCGGGCGCGGTGTTTCGCGTGGAGATTTTCGTCTGCCATTTTTTCACATCCCATCTTTACGTTCTGCTGGTTTTATTATATACTGTAAAAAGACTTTTGCCAACCGTTTTTACTGATGAATTTTTAAAGAGGACACGATGAAAAGTTTTACCGCAGGACCCAATGAAAACGGCGTGCGCCTGAGCCGCTTTGTGGAGGGCGTGACCAAGGATATGCCCCGCAGCATGATGTACAAGGCGTTCCGCAACAAGCGCATCAAGGTCAACGGCAAGCGCGCCGAGCCGGATACCCGCCTGAGCGCAGGCGATTTGATCGAACTGTACATCAACGACGAGTTCTTCCCCGTGGGCAAGCCCGCTGCCAAGACTGCCAAGCCGCCGCGTAGGCAGCCGCCTGTGACCGTGGTGTATGAGGATAAAAATTTTGCGGTGCTCTACAAGCCCGCGCACCTGCTCTGCCACAGTGACCGCACCGGCGACGCCAATCTGGTGGATGCCTTTGCGGCTTATCTGGAGGCCAAGGGCGAGTATGATCCCCACGCAGAAAAGCGATTTGCCCCGGCGCTGTGCAACCGGCTGGACCGCGGCACCGAAGGTCTGGTGCTGGCCGCCAAGAGCTACGCCGCGCTGCGCGACCTGAACGCCATCATCCGCGACGACATGATGAAAAAGGAGTATCTGACCATCACGGTGGGGGCACCGCCGCAGGGACGGTTCGTCGCATGGCTGCAGCACAGCGAGAAAAATAACAAGGTGCGCATCCACGCCCGTGAGAGCGAGGGTTACAAGCAGATCATCACCGAGGTGACGGTCATCCGGCAGGCAGGGCCGTTTGCGCTCTGCCGCATTGGGCTGATCACGGGCCGCACCCACCAGATCCGTGCGCATCTGGCGTATCTGGGCCATCCGGTACTGGGCGACATCAAGTACGGCAACCACAAGATGAACGAGCGCACCGGGCTGAAAACACAGGCTCTCTGCGCCCAGCGACTGACGTTTGGCAGAATCCCCGAGGAAAATACGCTGCAGTATCTTTCCGGCAGGGTCATCAAGCTGAATGACCCGGAAATCGTAAAGACGTACGAACGACTGACGGCAGAAAAGTAAGCTCTGCCGCGGCTGGCGGCTGGAAGCATCCGCCCCTGCAAGCGACGATGTTGTTATCCGTAGGGGAGCATTGCATATCTGCCCGCGGGATATTGCCGAAAAATCAAAAATACCGGGCCGCTCCCCACATTCGGGAAACGGCCCGGCAATTTTTTTACGCCAGAACGAAGTGATAGACCAGAGACAGTGCCACGATCAAGGCGCAGACAATGGCCGTGATGGGCGGGGCCAGATGGATGATGCGCTCGGCCATGACGTCGTCCTCACTGGTTTCGTCGTCATCGGCGTAGCGGCCACGTTTTTTGGACTTCTTATCGTAACCGTCGTCCTCGTCATCGTAGTCGAGGTCATCGGTATCGTACATCTGGGTGCCCTCATCGTCGTCCTCATCATCGTCGAACAGGCGGCCCTTGGGAGCGTAGCGGCGGACGCGCTCGGCCTCGGCATCCTCGTCGTCATCGGCGTAGCTGCTGCCTTGGGGCTCAAACGCCGCGGTTGCCTGCTCGGGCTCATAGGCGCTCTGCGGCGGGATGTCCTGCTGACCGGTGATGGCTGCTTGCACGGCGTTGGCCATGGCGCGCGGGTCGCTGGCAGCCGGGGCAGGCTGTGCCTGCGGCTGCGGCGCGGGAGCGGGCGCCGGGGCCACACTGCTGGCAACGGCGTTGACCTCCTGCTGCTGGCGCTCGGCGGCCTGGCGGGCCTCCTCCAGAATAGCGGTCAGCGTTGCCTTGATACCGGCGCGGTCACCGCCGCACTCGGAGCAGACGGTGGTGTTTTCCTCATTGGGATGGAACGCACCGCAGGCGCAGAACCAGCCGTACTCGGTGTCCTGGGGCACGCAGGTCAGTTGGACATTGCCGGTGCGCTGCTGCAGCGTCTTGGCGATGGAGCCGGGCAGTACGCGGGGCATGTTCAAGCGAACACGCTGGTAATTGCGCAGGTCGACGCCGCGGCCATTGAGGAACGCGCGATCCTGCTCGACCTCCACGCTGGAAACCGGCGTGTCGCTGACATAGACAGCGTCATCGCTGCCGAACACGGCACCGGGCTGGGCGTTGAGCTGCTCATAGTAGAAGTCATCCTCGCACAGGACCTGACCGGCGGCATCCTTACATTTGAAGTGGACGACCAGGCCGGTCAGCGGCTCGGTGCCGACATTCTTGAAGGTCAGGCAGACGGCGACCTCACCGGTCGTGTCACCCTTCAGCAGTTCGACACGCACGAACTGCACCGGACTTCCGGCGGTATAGTAGTTGGCGCGGGACTGCGCCATCAGGGAAAAATTCTGATCCATAGTTACACCTACTCTTTACTCTTGCGTGTCGGGCTGGGGGTTGGCCGGCTCGGCAGGCTGCTGGGTTTCGGGCTGTTCGGCAGGCTGCACAGGTGCGGCAGAATCCGGCGCAGGTGCTTCAGGCTGGGCGGTCTCGCCCCTGCCCAGGTCATAAGGCGGCAGGGTCCCGCCTTCCATCAATGTTTTGAATTCCTCACCGCTGATCTTTTCGCGCTCCATAAGAACGCCTGCTACCTTGTGCAGCTCGTTCATGTGCTCGGTCAGGGTGCGGCGGGCGGTCTCATAGGCTTCATCTACAATGTCGCGGATCTCGTTGTCGATCTCGGATGCGATAGCCTCCGAGTAGCCCTTTCCCTGGCCGAAGTCACGTCCCAGGAAGGTCTCGCCGGGGTCACTGCCGTAGACGACAGGCCCCATCCGCTCGGAGAAGCCGTAGCGGGTGACCATGGCGCGGGCCGTATCGGTGGCGCGCTGCAGGTCGCTGGACGCACCGGTGGAGATGTCCTCCAGCACAAGCTGTTCGGCCACACGGCCACCCAGCAGGGTGACGATGTTTTCAAACATCGCGGTCTTGGTGACGTAGCTGGGGTCCTTCTCGGGCAGGTACATTGTGTAGCCGCCCGCACCGCCGCGGGAGATAATGCTGATCTGGTGCACGGGATCGTGGTGCTTGCTGAAGTAGCCCGTGATAGCGTGGCCTGTCTCATGGTAGGCAGTCAGGCGGCGCTCCTCGTCGGTGACGACGTGGCTCTTCTTCTCAGGGCCCATCATAACCTTGACGGAGGCTTCCTCAATCTCCTTTTCGGTGATGGCCTTCTTGCCCTGACGGGCGGCCAGCAGCGCAGCCTCGTTCACGAGGTTCTCCAGATCAGCGCCGGAGAAGCCAGCCGTGGAGCGGGCAATCGTTTTCAGGCTCACATCGGGGCCGAGAGGCTTATTCTTTGTATGGACGCGCAGAATCTCCTCGCGGCCCTTGACGTCGGGCAGACCGACGTAGACCTGACGGTCAAAGCGGCCCGGGCGCAGCAGCGCCTTGTCCAGAATGTCCGCGCGGTTCGTGGCAGCCATGACGATGACGCCATCGTTGGCATCGAAGCCGTCCATCTCGACCAGCAGCTGGTTCAGGGTCTGCTCGCGCTCATCGTGACCGCCGCCGAGACCTGCGCCGCGCTGACGGCCCACCGCGTCGATCTCATCAATGAAGATGATGGAAGGCATCGTCTTTTTGGCCTTTTCAAACAGGTCGCGCACACGGGAGGCACCGACGCCGACGTACATCTCGACGAAATCGGAACCGGAAATCGCGTAGAACGGCACACCGGCCTCACCGGCACAGGCACGGGCCAGCAGCGTTTTGCCGGTACCCGGAGGGCCGACAAGCAGTACGCCGTGCGGAATGCGTGCGCCGAGGGAGTTGAACTTGTTCGGGGCCTTCAGGAACTCAACGACCTCCTGCAGCTCGGCCTTTTCCTCATCGGCACCGGCCACATCGGCAAAGGTTGCCTTGCGCTGGTTCTCCTGCTGATCCTTGACCTTGGCGCGGCCCACATTCATGATGCCGCCGCCCGCGCCGCCGCGGTACATCGACATGAACAGCATACCGATGCTGCCGATCATTGCGACGTAGAAGATGATCTCCAGCCAGGGAATGCTCGTCTTGGCGGCGACGTAGTCAAACACCATCGGCGCATCCGGGTTGGCCGCGTTGTACTCGTCAACAAAATCGGAGATCTTGCCGGTGTTGAAGTCGCCGCCGTAGGGCAGCTTGTAGGTCATATAGACGGTGCCGCCGTTGGCGGGCAGGGCGTTATCGTCCGAGCTGTACACGCCGGTCAGCAGACCGCCGGTGGGCAGGCTGGCTGCAGCGTTGGACTCCGGCAGAGCAGCCTTGCCCTCCTTGAGCCACAACTCCAGGCTGCCGGTGCCAAGGTCCAGACGGAACGATGTCACCTGCTGATTTTCAAAGTAATAGTAAATCTCGGAGTAGGTCGTGTCCTTGCTGCCGGACGCTGCCAGAAGCGGCGAAAGGCTGACGATGAACAGGACCAACACCATCAGGACGGCTACCACGAGGATGCCGCTGAATTTCGGTTGTTTTTGCTTCAAGAAATCAACTCCTATCCGGTGTGCACACCGGGCATTTTATCATTCGCCGGAATATACTTCCGGCTTAAGAACACCCACATAGGGCAGGTTGCGGTACTTTTCGTCGTAGTCCAGACCATAGCCGACCACGAACTCATCCGGCACTTCAAAGCCGCAGTAGTCCGGCTCGATGTCGGCCATGCGGCGGCTGGGCTTGCTGAGGATGGTGCAGATCTTCACGCTGCCGGGGTTGCGCATTTTCAGCACCGGAACCAGCTTGGACAGCGTGATGCCGGTGTCCAGAATATCCTCAACGATCAGCACGTCCCTGCCGGTCAGGTCGGCATCCAGGTCCTTGATGATCTTGACAAGGCCCGTGGAGGACGTGTTTGCACCGCCGTAGCTGGAAACGACCATAAAGTCGATGGCGCAGGGAATCTGAACCGCGCGCATCAGGTCCGCCATAAAGACGACGGAACCCTTCAGGATCGAGACCAGAAGCAGGTCTTTGCCCGCGTAATCGCGGCTGATCTGTGCGCCTAGCTCGTTGACCTTGGCCTTCAGCGCATCTTCCGATACAAGAATGTGGTCAATATCATTGTCCATGCTGTACATCAGAGTTATGCCTCCCCTGTTTTTTCTGTCCGCACCGTCAGTACCTCGTGGGTGTACTCATCGGGGGCACATCCCTCGGCAAAGCCGCAGCCCCACAGCCACAGCACCTCACTGCCGTCAGCCAGCAGCGGCAGCAGCGGCCTTTCGGCCTGCGGTATGCCAAGTTCATTATAATATTTTTTGAGTGTTTTTCGCAGATGGCGTCCTGCCGGGCGGAAGAAGTCCCCCGGCTGCCGTGTGCGCAGAATAGCATTCCTCTGTATTTTAGCACAATCTGCGCAACAGTTTAAGTCTTTTTTGAAAATTGGTTGATTTTTTAGAAAATCTTCATACTTTACGACCTGAAATTTCACAAAATAACCACCCGGAAGGTAAAAATCACCCGGTTCAAAGGGCTGCGGCGGCGCGGGAAGGGTCTGAGAACCCTCCCGCGTCAGGCAGACGAGCAGGCCGTCCTGTATTTTATAGTTTACGTCCGGGGTCAGCTGAACAGCACCCTCCCCCTTTAAAACAAGGAAGTGCAGCAGACTGATATACTTTTCCTCGGCGTCGCGCACGGGGCTGACCAGCGCGTGCAGCGCGGCGTCCAGCACAGGTCCCTCGGCGCGGCGCAGGACCGTGACATCATAGCCGCCCGGCACAGTGGCCGCCTGCAGAAGGGCGGCGGCCTCGCCGGTCAGCCAGTCGTCCAGCGCGCGCATCTGGCGGCAGAGCCGCGCAATGCTGCGCTCGGCGGCGGGGTTGGCGTATTGCAGCGCCGGGATGGCATCATGCCGGATGCGGTTGCGCGCATAAACGTCCTGGTCGTTCGTCTCATCCCGGATATAGTGTTGCCCCAGCGCGGCACAGTATGCCTCGGTGTCGGCGCGGGTCAGGCAGAGGCAGGGCCGCACATAGCAGCCGCGGCGCGGCGGGATGCCGGTCAGCCCGTGCAGACCCGTGCCGCGCGCCATGCGGAAAAGCACCGTCTCAGCCTGGTCGGACATCGTGTGGGCCGTGGCAATGACGGCCTCCTCCCGCGCGGCCAGCTCATCGAACCAGCCGTAGCGCAGACCGCGGGCCCAATCCTCGCTCGGGCGGGGCGGCACCTCTATGCCTTCCTGCACGGCGTCATACAGGAACAGCTCCACGCCGTTCCGGCGGCAGAAGTCCGCCACAAAGTCGGCATCGCGGCGGGCAGTCTCGCCCCGGATGCCGTGGTTGACGTGGGTCGCCAGCACCTCGATCTCCAGCGTACGGCGATGGCGCAGTAAAAAAAGCAACAAAGCCATCGAGTCTGCCCCACCGGAGCAGGCCGCAATGACTCTGTCGCCAGACTTGAACAGACCCTGTCGGCGGCAGTTGTCCAACAGAGCCTCATCCATACGCTGTACAGTTTTTTCCGCGTCAGAACTCATGGGTCACATCCAGATTGCTGAAGCGCGTGTGCGCGCCGTCCCAGCCCAGACGGACAACGCTCGTCTCGCCGTGGCGGTTTTTGGCTACGATGCACTCGGCCTCATTCTCATTGGCCTGATTTTCCTCGCCGTTCTGGGCATTGTAGTAGGCCGCGCGGTAGAGGAACAGCACGATGTCGGCATCCTGCTCGATAGAGCCGGAGTCGCGCAGGTCGGAAAGCTGGGGCCGGTGATCCGAGCGCCCCGTCGTTTTTTCCGCTGCACGGGACAGCTGGGAAAGCGCGATGACCGGTACGTTCAGCTCCTTGGCCATGATCTTGAGGTTCCGGGTAATGTCACTGATCTCCTGCACGCGGCTCTCGGTGCGCTTGGCACTCTGCATCAGCTGCAGGTAGTCGATGATAACGAGCCCGATTTTTTCCTTCTTGGGATCCTGGTTGATCGTGCGGATTTTTGCCTTGATCTCGGGCACCGAGATACCGGAGGAATCGTCCATGTAAATCGGAGCGTTGTAGAGCAGCGACGTGGCCTGGGCAAAATCGTTCCAGTCGGAGTTGTTCAAACGGCCCGTGCGGAATGCCTGGCTGTCGATGTTCGCCGTGCTGGAAAGAATGCGGTCCGTCAGCTGCTCGCAGGTCATTTCCAGACTGAAAATGATCGTTGGCACCTTCTGCTGGCGGGCAACGTTTGTTGCAATGTTCAGCGCAAACGATGTCTTGCCCATACCGGGGCGGGCGGCCAGAATAATCAGGTCCGAGCGGCCCAGCCCGGTCAGGACCGTGTCCAGATAGTTGAAGCCCGTGGGGATACCGGCGAACTTGTCGCGGTCCGCGCCGCTCAGCTTCTGCATCGTGTCGATGACCTCGAGAATGGATTCGCGGATCGTCTTGACACCCGATTTGTCGCGCCCGGAGCGGATGTCGTAGATCTTCTGCTCCGCGCTTTCGAGCAGAAGATCGGCGTCCTCGCCGGAGGCGGTCTCGTTCAGGATGGACCGGGCGGCGTCGATCAGGCGGCGGCCCTGGTACTTCTCCTTGACGATTTTAAAATAGGAATCAACGTTCGAGACCGAGGGCAGCGTCTCGGCGATGCGGGCCAGATAAACCTTGGCGTCGTCGGCGCTGGCAAACGTCTTGTTGCTGGCAAGCGCATTGACAAGCGTGACAATGTCAACGGCCTCGCTCTCGGTGTAGAGCGAGCGCATCGTCTCATAGATGGCGCGATTCTGGTCCGAGTAGAACATCTCGGGCTCCATGTCGGTGATGAGGCGGTTCAGCACCGTTTCATCCACCAGCGCCGCGCCCAGCACGCTCTGCTCGGCCTGCATGCTGTAGGGCATCTGGATGCCCAGGCTGGCAAGGCTTACTTCTTCATTTTTCGGCATAGCGGACATCCTCCTTCCCTGCCAGACGGCAAATTACAGCTCCTCGACCTTCAGCTTGAAGGGCGCGACGACACCGGCGTACAGGCGCACGGAGGCGTCATAGCTGCCGAACTCCTTGATGGCGGAAGGCAGCTCGACCTTCTTTTTATCGATTTCGGTGCCGGTCAGGGTGGTCAGCAGCTCGGCGACCTCCTTGCCGGTGACCTTGCCGTACAGCTTGCCGGATGCACCGCCCTTGACCTTGGCGGTCACGACCTGGCCCTTGATCTTGGCGGCCAACTCCTCTGCGGCGGCGCGTGCCTCGGCCTCGTGGTGGGCCTTAGCCTCGCTCTTGGTGCGGGCCTGGTTCAGTGCTGCGGCATCCGCAGGGGCTGCCAGGTCGCGCGGGAACAGGAAGTTGCGGGCGTAGCCGTCCGAAACCTCGTGGATCTCGTCTTTTTTGCCGATGGTCTTGACGTCCTGTTTGAGAATGATCTTCATAAGGGTTTCCCTCCCAAAATTTTTATCACAATTACCGCGCAGTATTTTCCTTTTGCGCCGCGCGGTAAAGGTCGATTTGTTCACGGATGCGGTGCTCCGCATCCTGCAGCGTGCAGTTCTGGAGCTGAGCACCCGCCATCATCAGATGGCCGCCGCCGCCCAGCGGCTCCAGAATGACCTGCACGTTCAGTGCGCCCATGCTGCGTGCCGAGATATTGACGCCGTCGTTTTTGGCGACTGCCACAAAGCTGGCGTCGACGCCGTTGATGGTCAGCAGATCGTTGGCCGCCATCGGCAGCACAACGTTCATACCGGCCTCAAGCTCGTCCGACAGGGCAATGGCACAGCCCTTGTATATGTAGGCCGCCTCCACAATGTGGGCGCGGGCCTCGTACTCCTCTTTTGAGGTGTTGAACAGCAGCTTGGTGTCAGCGGTCTGGGCACCGCGGCTGCGCAGCCAGGCGGCAGCCTCAAAGGTGCGCACGCCGACATGCAGCGCAAAGCTGCGGGTGTCCAGCATGATGCCGGCCAAAAGTGCCTGGGCCTCCAGCGGGGTGATGTTGTTTTCCTTCGGCATGAACTGCAGAAGCTCACACACCAGTTCGCTGGCGCTGGACGCATAGGGCTCATGGCAGATCAGCGTCGGGTTGTCGATGTGGCCCACCGCCATGCGGTGGTGGTCGATGACGACGACGTGCTTGCACTTTTCGTAGATCTGCTGGCTTTCCAGCAGGCGCTTCTGGTAGGTATCGACGACGATCAGCAGCGTATTCGGCGTGATGACGTCGAGCGTCTGATCGGGTGCGATAAAGTCGTGGCCCTCGCCTGCATCAAGAAAAGTCTTGAGCAGCGGCCCGGCGAGCGTAGCCTCGCTGTTGATGGCGATGACCGCGGGCACATCGCACATTTTGCAGATGCGCAGCACGCCGATGGCGGAGCCGACGGCGTCGAGGTCACTCATGCGGTGCCCCATGATGATAACGCTGTCGCTGCGCTTGATGAGGTCGCACAGCGCATTGGCAATAATGCGGCTGCGGACGTGGCTGCGCTTCTCGACGCCGTGGGAGATACCGCCGTAGAACTCAAAGCCGTCAACGGTCTTAACGGCGGCCTGGTCGCCGCCGCGGCCCAGGGCAATGTCGATGCTCTCGCGTGCCATCTGGTGGCATTCCTGCAGGGTCTTTCCGCCGTGGCCGACACCGATGGACAGCGTGGTCAGCCCGCCGGGATGCAGCGCACGGACCTTATCGAGGATGTCAAAGCGCTCCGCCAGCATCCAGCGGACGTCACGCTCCTCCACCACTGCGATGTATCGGCTGTTCGTGACCTTGCGCAAAAAGCCGGTGCTGCGCCCGATGTATTTCTCCAGTAGGCTGTTGATGGCCTCCAGCTCCTTGGCCTGCTCACTGTCCTTCATATCGTCAAACAGCTCGTCATAGCTGTCGATGACGATGATGAGACAGGCCGGGCGGCTCTCGTTGTACTCGTCGAGCGTTTCTTTATAAAGCGTATCATTGATGAGATACACAAGGCTGGCCCCGCGGCTGCCCTTGGCTGAGCCTGCATAGGCCGTAAAGCGGCGCTCCCCCACTTTCAGGTCCTGCCCGTGCGGGCGGGAGCAGACGGCCAGATCCAGCTCCGGCAGAACGCGATTCACCGGGCGGGTCACCGCATCGTAATCGTTCAGCACATCCTGCCTGAAATACTGGTTGTACCACAAAATGCGCCCGTCATTGACAAGCACCGTGGGGATGGGCAGATTTGCCAGGCTGTACTGGATACGGCTGTTCTCAAAATCGGTGCTGCAAAGCTGCCTGGCCAGAAACGCGCGCAGGCGGCGGCGCTGGTAGAGCACTACACAGAGCGCAATCAGTACCAGTACCGCAGGCACGGCCAGCAGGGCAGGCTGCGTCAGGGCCACTGGCACGACCATCGCGGCGATGGCGACCAGCAGCAAAAGTAGCAGAGCGGCAATATCCAATCCATCCTTGTGTTTCATCGTACACTCCCCTGTTCAGGAAAACAATTACACTTCCAGCAGAATTGGCAGGATCATGGGGCTGCGCTTGGTGCGGCGGTAGATATAGCTCGACAGCGCCTCGCGCACGCGGGCTTTGACGCTGGCCCAGTCGTGCAGGTTGTCGGCCAGGCTGCGGTCCAGGGCCATCTCCACCTGGGTGCGGGCTCCCTCCATCAGCTCCTCGCTCTCACGCACGTAGACAAAGCCGCGGCTGACAAGATCGGGACCGGAGAGAACCTGTCCGTTGCTGCCGTCGATGGCGGCGGTCACAATGATGATGCCGTCCTCCGACAGGTGGTGGCGGTCACGCAGGACCACGTTGCCTACATCGCCGACGCCGTAGCCATCGACCATCACAGCGCCCGCCGTAACAGTGTTCTCAACGGTCATGCCATCCGCGGAAAGGCGGATGTTCTGGCCGTTCTCGGCGATATAGATATTCTGCTTCGGGATATAGCCCAAATGCTCCGCGGTCTCGGCGTGGCGCTTGAGCTGCTTGAACTCACCGTGCACGGGCAGGAAGAACTGCGGGTGGGCCAGCGTCAGCATGAGCTTCTGCTCCTCCTGGCAGGCATGGCCGGACACGTGGGTGTCGTACATATTTTCGTAGATGACCTCGGCCCCGAGAGTCAGCAGGCCGTTGACGACCTTGGTGACGGTCTTTTCATTGCCGGGGATCGGGCGGGCCGAGATGATGATGAAGTCATTGGGGCCGACGCGCACCTGACGGTGGCTGGCCTGCGCCATGCGGGACAGCGCGCTCAGCGGCTCGCCCTGGCTGCCGGTGGTGATGAGCACGACCTTCTCCGGCGGGTATTTGTTGATTTCGTCAATCGTGATAAGCACATTATCCGGCGCGTGCAGGTAGCCCAGCTCGCGGGCCATCTCGGTGTTGGAGACCATGCTGCGCCCGCTGACGGCGACCTTGCGGCCCGACTCAATCGCCAGGTCGATGATCTGCTGCACACGGTAGATGTTGGAGGCGAACGTTGCCACGATGATGCGGCGCTTACCGGCCTTGACAAACAGGCGGCGCACGCCTTCGGCAACGGTCTGTTCAGTGGCGGTAAAGCCCGGGCGCTCTGCGTTGGTGGAATCTGCCAGCAGCGCCAGCACACCCTTGCGGCCATACTCGGCAATCGTGGGCAGGTCGGTCACGGCGTCGCCGGACAGCGGCGTGTAGTCGACCTTGAAGTCGCCGGTGTGGATGACCACGCCCGCCGGGCAGTCGATGGCGAAGGCCAGCGAGTCCGGGATGGAGTGGTTGACGTGGATCGGCTCAACGGTGAAGCAGCCGAGCGTGACCTTCTGGCGCGGGCGGATCTCATGGAAGATCGCGCTGGACGCAAGGCCGTGCTCCTCGAGCTTGTTCTTGATAAGACCAATCGTCAGCTTGGCGGCGTAAATCGGCACATTGAATTTTTTGAGCAGGTACGGCAGACTGCCGATGTGGTCCTCGTGACCGTGGGTGATGAACAGGCCCTTGATGCGGTCCCTGTTCTCGAGCACGTAGGTGAAGTCCGGGATGACCAGATCGACGCCGAACATATCGGCATCCGGGAACACAAGGCCGCAGTCAATGAGGATCATGTCGCCCTGGCACTCATACAGCGTAATGTTCTTGCCGACCTCGCCGAGGCCGCCCAGCGGGCAGATGTGCATCGGGATGGCCGGGGTCATCTCAAGATGCTCCGGGTTCTTAGGACGGCGTCCGCGGCGCTGGCCCTGGGGGCGCGGTGCGGCAGCCTGACCGTTCTGGGGTGCAGCGCTGTTCTGATTCTGGCGCGGGCGGCGCGGACGCGGAGCCGGGATGCTCTGCGCGGCGGCGTTCTGCTCGGCAGTGGCCGCGGGGCGCGGGCGGCGGGGGCGGGGCTTGTGCTGCGCGTTGGCAGCGTTCTCACCCTGGGGCTTGGGTGTGCGCGGCTTGCGGGTATGGGGCGCACTCTGGCCGTTCTGGGCAGGCTGTGCGGTATTTTTACGTTTTGGCTTGAACTCTTCCATCGAAAACCTCCGAATCGTCGTATTTCCGGGCTGGTGCCTGCCATCTGCAGGTACCGGAATCCCTCAAAAGCGGTTGCGATCTATGTATTTTAAGAGCGGATGCTCCTATGCCTAATGGAATGGGCGCGGAAAGCCCGCCTGAAAAGACGCGGCCAGGCCCGATAAAACACACAATGCAATTACACTCTATTATAATCGGAAATGGCGTCTATGTCAAATATCTTGCCTTATGAAGCCCAGCTTGCTATAATAGTAATATTATAGACCAGAATACGGAGTACAACGCATGAAGCATATTGAAATTTATACCGACGGTGCCTGCAGCGGCAACCCCGGCCCGGGCGGCTGGGGCGCGATCCTGCGGTTCCGCACGGCGCAGAAGGTGTACGAGAAGGAGCTTTCCGGCGGCGAGGCCAACACGACCAACAACCGCATGGAGATGACCGCCCTGCTGGAGGCGCTGCGCCAGCTCAAGGAGCCCTGCGCCATTGACCTGTACAGCGACAGCAAGTACGTCATTGACAGCCTGCAAAAGGGCTGGGCCAGGGGGTGGCGCACCCGCGGCTGGAAGAAAGCAGACAAATCCCCCGCCCTGAACCCGGATCTGTGGGCCCCGCTGCTGGCCGAGAGCGAGAAGCATGAAATCACCTACCACTGGCTGAAGGGCCACGCCGGCCATCCCGAAAACGAACGCTGTGACCGCATGGCTGTGGAGCAAAGTAAGAAATACGGCGGGCGTCAGGCCTGACCTTGGCATAAGGAGAGAAACATGGACGGTTTTAACACATTTGAAAAGCAGGATAAGGTCCTGCTGGGATTGAACAGCGGCAGTGACGCCGCCGCAGCCATGCGCATTTTGCAGCAGCAGGGCTTTGCGGTGCAGACATTCACGGCTGAACACGAAGTCACGCCTGCCGGGCTTTTGCAGCTGCTGGCCGACAAAGCTGCCGAGTTGGACTGCGCGTTCATTGCCACCGGGCACTATGCCCGCATCGAGGTGGACGGCGAGGGGCTTTCTCATCTGCTGCCCGCCGCGGACGCCGAGGCAGACCAGAGTGCCGCGCTGGCAGGTCTGCCGCAGGAAGTGCTGGCTAAGCTGGTGCTGCCGCTGGGCGAGTTTACCAAGGCAGAAGTGGCGGAGATGCTGGCGGATACGGCGGAATAAATCTTACGACAGCAAAAATGCCTGTGCAGGTTTGAAGCCTGCACAGGCATTTTTGTTTGCGTTGGCTTCCCCCACGGGGGAAGCCGTCAGTGGCTCCGACCACTGACTGATGAGGGCAAAGCTTGTGGCAATGACCCGTTTTTGAGTAGTCAGATACACCTTGCCCTCATCCGGCCCTGCGGGGCCACCTTCCCCCGAGGGGGGAAGGCTTTTGAGAGTTTCACTTTTTCTTTTTATGCTTCGGCCAGGGCCACCATTTGCCCTCTTTTTCGTGCATCCAATGGGCGAGCGGATAGAAGATCATGGCCAGACCGCCCAGCAGGATCAGGATGTACAGCCAGCCCGCAAAGTCAAAAATCACATCCAGTGCAGCCAGCGCAGCCAGAAAGAACCCGGCGTACATCATAAGCTGGCCGTTGTGCACCACATAGCCGTTCCAGTTTTCTGGTTTGATCTCGTCGCGGCCCTGGTCGCCCCAGACATTGGGGTTCTTCATTGCGGAGTAGCCGTAAAACGCCAGCACGATGCCGATAACAAAAAGGAATTCAAACAATGGGGTGTCCTCCCGGAATTATTTTTTGAAGAAGGGGCTGAAATCAAACGTTGCAAAGTAGTCCTCCGGCGTCTCGGCGCGGCGGATGAGCTGGTGGGAGCCGTCCTCCTTCAGCAGGACCTCGGCACTGCGCAGCTTGCCGTTGTAGTTGTAGCCCATCGAGAAGCCGTGTGCGCCGGTGTCATGGATGTAGACAATGTCTCCGATGTCGATTTCCGGCAGCATACGGTCAATGGCGAACTTGTCATTGTTCTCACACAGACCGCCGGTGACGTCGTACTTGTGGTCGCAGGGGGTGTCCTCCTTGCCCAGCACCGTGATGTGATGGTAGGAGCCGTACATGGCAGGGCGCATCAGGTTGGCCGCGCAGGCGTCAACGCCGATGTACTCCTTGTAAATATGCTTCTGGTGCAGCACGGTGGTGACAAGTGCGCCGTAGGGTGCCAGCATGAAGCGGCCCATCTCGGTGAAGATGGCGACATCACCCATGCCGGCGGGCACCAGAATCTCCTCAAACTTCTTGCGCACGCCCTCGCCGATGGCGGCAATGTCGTTGCTGCGCTGGTCGGGGCGGTAGGCAATGCCGACGCCGCCCGAAAGGTTGATGAACTTGATTTTTGCGCCGGTGCGCTTATGCAGGCGGACGGCCAGCTCAAACAGGACACCGGCCAGCTTCGGGTAATAGTCGTCAGTCACGGTGTTGCTGGCCAGGAAGGAGTGGATACCGAACTCCTCGGCACCGGCAGCCATCAGCCTGGTGTAAGCCTCGGCCATCTGATCCTCGCTCATGCCGTACTTGGCGTCGCCGGGGTTGTCCATGATACCGTTGCCCAGCTCGAACACACCGCCCGGATTGTAGCGGCAGCATACGGTCTTGGGCACACCAGCAACCTTCTCGAGAAATTCGACATGGGTCAGATCATCCAGATTGATGTACGCGCCGAGGTCGTAGGCTTTCTTCATGTCCTGCGCGGGCGTGTCGTTGGAGGAAAACATGATGTCGCTGCCCTTGAAGCCGCAGGCCTCGCTCATGAGCAGTTCAGTATAGCTGGAGCAGTCAACGCCGCAGCCCTCCTCCTGCAGAATCTTCAGCAGGTAGGGGTTGGGCGTGGCCTTGACGGCAAAGTATTCCTTGAAGCCCTTGTTCCAGCTGAACGCGGCGATGACCCTGCGGGCGTTCTCGCGGATTCCCTTTTCATCGTAAAGGTGGAACGGGGTGGGAATATCGGCGGCGATCTCCTTCGCCTGGGCAAGGGTGATAAACGGCTTTTTCTGCGGCATGATTGTCTTTCCTTTCCCTTTATATGCTTCTTCAGGCCGTTATAAAAACGCATTCTTGCCTTATTGCACGTGTAGGGGCGACTATTGGTCGCTCGTCAACTTACCGCAGCAACGCATTTTCTGCGACAGTTTGCTTACAAGGCAAACGGGCACGGGCGAGCAATGCTCGCTCCTACAA